>Ga0156279_142_pt2 | contig 61873 bp, 55 predicted proteins | sample RifCSPlowO2_12_FD_107928 | JGI IMG/M metagenome (GOLD analysis project Ga0156279, IMG submission 107928) | Acidobacteria bacterium RIFCSPLOWO2_12_FULL_68_19 | reverse complement strand
CCCCGCCTCTCAAAACCCCTGCACCTTCGGTAACACCATTAATGGCGCGACGATGCGCCGCTCGGTAACACTTACTTATGGCTCGACACGGGACTTATGGCGGAGACGCCTGCTCCTTCACCGCCTGCAGGATCCATCTGTCTCGGTCACGGATGGCCACGAGGTCGAGCGCTTCGACCTGGTTACCCCGAACGAACCTCTTGACGGTCACGCGGGCTGGTTGCGCGCCTCGATCCGACCGGACTTCGAAGTAGCTGTACTTCTGAAACACCTCTTCGAAGTTGAGACAGTCGGTCTCCTTCCAGGGAAACTGGGCGGGATCGAACGTGTCGAGGTAACAATGGCTGGCAACGGGGAAGGTCTCGAGCGGCGGTCCGGTCCCGCCGGCATTCCGAGCCGAACAGGCACCGACGGCGAGTGCCAGGCAGGCCGACGCGATGGTCCCGCCGAGTTGTGGAATACGAGCGAATGGTGGTGGACCTGACCGGGATCGAACCGGTGACCTCCTGAATGCCATTCAGGCGCGCTCCCAACTGCGCTACAGGCCCGTTCCGGTGGGCTGGCGAACACCCCATGCTAACACGTGGCTGCCCGCTGAAGTCCGGCATCGATCCCGCGCCGGGACGTGGACGGTGGGACCTGGGCTGTCACCCGTCCCGGCTAAACTGCCTTGGAGGTCGTCTCTTTACCAGGTGAGGTGTGTCGACGATGGGCGAGGGCGAGCCACGTGGTCAGTTGACGGGCGGCCTCGCCGGGCGTGGGCCCGTAGAACGGCATCATGGCACTGGGGACGCCGGGCGCGCGGAGCAGTTGCGCGCGCCAACGGTTGCTGACGGCACGTACCTCGATCAAGTACGCGCGCCCGCCGATGGTTTCTTCGAAGTGATGAACGTCCACGACCGCAATGTTGGAAGCGAGAGGCTTGAACCGCCGCGGCGCGACGACGCGGCGACGGCTACGGTCTCCGATCTTACGAATCGTGCGGCGCGGATCAAGCGAAGCGTGACGCGAAGGCGGCGTCCACACGGCGGTATCCGTCCGGTGTCGAGCGCTTGAGATGGAAAAATATTTTCGCGCGCGAGTTCTCAACAGGATTTGCACCGGCCGTCCACAGTTTTTCCACATGCGCGAAGTAGAAACATGTTTCGTCGTGGTGATGCGAGAGTACAATGAGCCACCGATTCAGACGTCCGTGATGGCCAGATTGAGTCTGCTCGCCGTGCTCTGCCTCGCTGCGCCGGCTGTCGCCGCGGGTGCCACGGACGCGACGTTCTTCCGGCTCTATCTCTCGGACGGCACGAGCATTGTCAGCTTCGGCGAGTTCGCCCGCAGCGAGGACCGCGTCGTCTTTTCGATGGTGCTCGGCGGCGGCGATGAGCCGCGCCTCCACGCCGCGACGCTGCCGGCCCGCGTCATCGACTGGACGCGCACCGACGCCCACGCCAGCTCTACGCGCTACCAGTGGTACGCGCGAACGAGGGGAGAAGAAGACTTCCAGCGGTTGAGCGACGAGGTGGCGTCGGTGCTCAACACGATCCTGCAGACGAAGGATCGGACACGGGCGCTCGCCATCGCGGAGCAGGCGCGCGCCACGCTGGCACACTGGCCGCAACAGCACTACGGCTACCGGCAGCGCGACGTCCGGGAGATCCTGGCTGTTCTCGACGAAGCGATTGCGAGCCTGCGCGCGGCGGCCGGCGTCAGCTCGTTCGAGCTGGCCCTGGTAGCGTCCGCGCCGGATGTGACGCTGGCGCCGCTGGCCGCAATGCCGTCGGTACGGGAACAGATCGACCAGGCGCTCCACGTGGCCGAGCTGACGGATCGCCCGGTCGAGCGCGTGGCGGTGCTCCAGGCGACGCTGCTCGCGCTCGGCGAGGCGGCGCGGATCATCCCTCTCCCCGAGGCGCGCACCCTGCGCCGCGGCATCGAAACCAGGATCCGGAAGGAGCAGACGATCGACGCCAGGTACGCCGCGCTGTCGCGGCGTGTGATGACCGAGGCGACCCGCCACGCGGCGCGCGCGCGGATCACCGACGTCCAGCGGGTGCTCGACCGGATTCCGCGCGAGGACGCGCGCCTGGGCGGCGGGCGTCCGGACGTCGTGCAGGCGTTGCAGTTTTCGGTACGGACGCAGCTGGACGCGGCGCGCCAACTGCGCCTGCTGCGCGACCGCTGGATGATCCGGCGCGCGCTCTACAACGATTATCAGCGCACCGTCGGCGCACAGCTCCTGCGGCTCGTCAAAGCCCAGCCGGCGCTCGAGGCGATCCGCCGACTCGATGGACCGCCGCCGGAACTGCTGCTGACGCTGCAGGCGCGGCTCCGGGGCGGCGCCGACCGGCTCGAGGGGGTGCGGCCGCCGGTCGACCTTCGCGGTGTGCACGATCTGCTCCTCGGCGCATGGCGATTCGCCGAGAACGCGGTCGCGGGGCGCTATCAGGCGGCCCGCGCCGGCGACGTCGGCGCCGCCTGGGAAGCCTCGTCGGCGGCCGCCGGCGCGCTGCTCCTGCTGTCGCGGGCGCAGGCGGACCTGCGCACGCTGCTCGAACCGCCCCGCCTGCCGTGATCACGGCTCGCACGACCCGGCTCGTGCGAGTGCCCGATCTCCGAACGTTTCGCCGCGTCGCCGCCGAGCTGGCCTGTGGCGGAACCCCGTCCGACGTGCGGGACCGTCTGTTGGTGGTGCCGACTCGCGCCGCCGCAGCCTATCTGACGATGTCGATTGAACGGCGGCTCGGCGGCGACGGAATCGTGGTGCTTCCCGATTTCGTCACGCGAGACGAGCTGTGCGAACGGCTCGGGGAGCGGCTCCCTCACCATCCGCCGCTGCTCCGAGGGGCGGAGCGGGAAGTGCTGATGGGCCTCGCGTGCGGTACGACCGTCGGCAATGGCACCGAGCCGCCGTTCCGGCTGCGCCCCGGCCTGATCGCGGAGATCGTCCACTTCTACGACACGCTTCAGCTCAACCTCAAGCAGGTCGACACGTTCGAGCGTCTAGCGCTCGGAACGCTGGAACCGGGGGTCGCCGAAGATCGGGGCGCCGAGCGGCTGGCGCGGCAGACGCGCTTTCTTGCCGCCGCGTTCCGGGAGTTCGAGCGCCTGACGCGGGAGTCGTCCGGCATCGACGAGCCCCTGCTGCGACGGCAGCTGATGGCCGAGCCGGCACCACAGCCCTGGCGCCACGTCGTGGTGACGACCGGCGACCGGGCGTCGGATCCGCACGGGCTTCATCCCGCGGACTGGGATCTGCTGGCCCGCATTCCCGGCCTCGAGCGGCTCGACGTCGTGGCCACCGAGACCACGGTCGCCGGAGCGACCTACGAGCGCATCCTTCAGATGCTGCCCGGGATCGAAGAAGTTCGCCACCACCCGACCGACGCGTCCGCGCCGCCGTTGGTGCTCGCGCCGCCCGGCGACGGCCCGGCGCACGCGGCACGGGACCGGGAGGAAGAGGTCGCGCTCTTCGCACGAGTCGTGCGGCGCGAGCGGCCGAGACTCGATCGGACGGCGCTGGTCGTGCGCCGGCCGCTGCCGTACGTGTACGTTGCCCGCGAGGTGCTGCGGACCGCCGGCATCCCGTCGCAGATGTTCGACGCGCTGCCGCTCGCGGCGGAGCCGTTTGCGGCGGCGCTCGACCTCGTGATCGCGGCCGTGGCGGCCAACTTCGCGCGCGGGCCGGCGCTCGCGCTGCTGCGATCGCCACATTTCGCATACGACGATCCCCGGCTGACGCCGCGCGGTCTCGCCGCGCTCGATCGCGCGCTCAGCGAGGCCGGGTACATCGGTGGAATCGAGGCGCTCGAACGACTCGTCGCCGCGTGGGACGAAGCACCCGGTCCCTCGGAGGCCGCGCGCGGCGCCGCGCACGGACTTCGTGGCCTCGCCGGTGAACTGCAGCCGCTCGGCCGTCCGGCGCCGGCCGCCGAGCATCTCGATCGGCTCCTGACGTTTCTGACGAGCCACCAACGGCTGCCGGGCCGCGACGATCCGCTGCGGGCGCGGCTGCTGCGGGGCCGCGCGGCGGTCCTGAATACGCTCACGACGCTTCGCGACGCTCACGGGCGGTTCGATTCGACGCCGATCGAGTTCGACGCGGTGGCGGCGGTCGTGAGGCGCTGGATCGAGGCGCACACCTTCACGCCCTACACCGGCGACGCCGGCGTCCACGTGGTCGATGCCGAGAGCGCCAGGTTTGGCGACTTCGACCTCGTGCAGCTCGCCGGGCTCGTCGAGGGCGAGTGGCCGGAGTCGCCGCGGCGCAACATCTTCTACCCGCAGGCACTGCTGCGCGACTTGGGATGGCGGTCGGAAGCGGAGCGGCTCGACGGCGTACGGGCCGCCTTCAGGGACCTGCTCCGCCTCCCCTCACGTCTGCTCGTGGTGTCGTCGTTCACGCTCGAGGATGACGCGCTCGTGGCGGCGTCGCCACTGCTGGAGGAGGTCGCTGCAGCCGGCCTGGACACGGTGGAGCGATCCGTGGCGGGGCCCCGCATCTTCGAGTACGAGGCGCTGGCGTTCGAGCCGGTGGCAACAGGGCATCTGGCGCCTCACACCCGAGCGTCAGCGGCCCGTCGCCGTGCCGCGTCCGCCCGCGTGCGCGCCCCGATCGGCAGCACCAGCGGCCATCGTCGGGCGGCGTACTCGCTCAGTGCGCTCGAGCGCTATCAGGACTGTCCGTTTCGATTCTTCGCGGCCGACGTGTTGCGGCTCGAGGAACCGCCGGAAGACGAACCGGCACGGTCGCCGCGCGCCCACGGACGGTTCGTGCACGAAGTGTTCCAGCGCTTCTTCGAGGCGTGGGAGGCCCGCGGCGGCGGCACGATTACCGTGGATCGCATGGATGAGGCGCGGGCGCTGTTCGAGCAGGTGGTATCCCCGATGCTGGCGCGCCTGCCCGAGAGCGACGCGGCGCTCGAGCGAACCCGGCTCTTCGGGTCGGCTGTGTCCACGGGCGTCGTGGACGTGGTGCTCGAGCTCGAGGCGTCGCAGCCGACCCAGGTGCAGGAGCGCTGGATCGAGTACCGGCTGGAAGGGGAGTTCTCGCTCGGCGCGCCCGGCGGCCGGCGGGTGTCGCTCACAGGCGTCGCGGACCGGATCGACCTGCTGGCGGGCAAGCGGCTGCGGGTGATCGACTACAAGTCCGGATCCCCGCCGGACCCGAAGCGTGCGCTGCAGGTTCCCATCTATGCGCTGTGCGCGCAGGAGCGGCTCGCGGCGCGTTCCTCGACGAGATCGGGACGCCCTGGGCCTGTCGACGGGCCTGACGAGTCGCCGTGGACCGTCGACGAGGCGGCCTACGTCGCCTTGTCGGCCAAGCGGGCGCTCGTGCCGGTCGTCCGGCGGGGCACGGAAGGCGGGAGCGTGCTGGCGAGCGCCCGCATGCGGCTGCTCGAAGTGGTGGACGGCATCGAGCGCGGCGACTTCCCGCCGAACCCGCACGAGACGCGGATGTGCCGGAGTTGCGCGTTCCCGTCCGTCTGCCGCAAGGACTACGTCAGTGACGGCGGGTAGCGCATCGCGTCCGTTCGGCGACGGCTCCGGGACGACCGACGCCCGGATCATCGCGCGCGACCGCGCCGCGCGGCGTCGCGCCGTCGATCCGCGCTATAACGTGGCGCTCGAGGCGTCGGCCGGCACCGGTAAGACGCGCGTGCTGGTGGACCGCTACATCAATCTGCTCAGCGCCGGCGTCGCCCCGGCCAACATCCTCGCGATCACCTTCACGCGGAAAGCAGCGGCCGAGATGCGCGGCCGGATCATGGCGACGCTCCAGGCTTCGGCCGCCCGCGGCGAGATTCCCCCGGCCCGCTGGCGGGAGCTGCGGGATCGGACCTCAGACATCGTTATCAGCACGATCGATGCGTTCTGTCTGTCGCTCCTCCGTGAATTTCCCCTCGAGGCGGATGTCGATCCCGGTTTCGCCGTCGCGGACGATACCGAGCTGCCGCGGCTCATCGACGAAGCGCTCGATCGCGCGCTGCGCATCTGCCGGGCGGCTGCGCGCGGCGACGAACACGTCGCACTCGTGTTCGCGCAGCTCGGCGAGCGGCGCGTCCGCGCCGGGCTGGCCGCGCTGCTCGGACGGCGCACGTCGGCCCCGCGCGTGCTCGGGGCGCGGCTCGAGAAGGGCCCAGTCGATGTCGATGCTGCGTCCGCCGGCCGCCGGGCAGCGGCCGCGCTCGTTGGCGTCTTCGAGTCGATGCGCGGCGGATTCGAGTGCTTCCGGTTCACTGGCCCGATCGAGCCGGCGTTCCTGCTGCTCGCGCGCAGCGTTGGCGCGCTGCGGGAGGCGCTGCAGCGCGGGTCGGACGTCGACCCCGCCGCCCTGCAGACGGCGCTTGCGCGGGCGCGCGAGCACTTCCTGACGCAGGACGGCCGGCCCCGCAGCCGGTCGCGCTATCGGCGCGCGGCGTTTCGGTCCGAAGTCGACTGGCGCGCGCACATCGATCTGATCGCCGGGCACGCGTCGGAGGTGGTCGAGGTGCTGGCGATGTACCGCCGCGACGTGAACGTGCTGCTGTCGCGGGGGATCTGGCGGATGTTCGCTGTCGCCGAGGCCGAGTACCGCCGCACGCTCGATGCGCACGCGGTGCTCGATTTCTCCGACCTGCTGCTCGGCGCGCTCGGTCTGCTGCGGCGAATGGAAGAGTTCTCCCGCAGCCGCTACCGGCTCGAATCGCGCTATCACCACGTGCTCGTGGACGAGTTCCAGGACACCAGCCGCGCCCAGTGGGAGCTCGTCGCGCTCCTGGTGAAGTCGTGGGGCGAGGGGGCGGGCCTCGCCGCCGCCGGCCCGCTGCAGCCGTCCATCTTCATCGTGGGCGACCGGAAGCAGTCCATTTACGGTTTTCGCGACGCGGACGTGGCCGTGCTGCGCGAGGCGGCGCGGCATATCGAGCTGCTCCGGCCCGGCGGCGACGTCCGACGCTCGATTTCGCACAGTTTTCGGGCGGTGCCCGAGCTCCTCGCGTTCGTCAACGACGTCTGCCACGACATGGACAAGGTGGCGGGCGACGAGGCGTTCGAGTTCGAGGAGGCGGACCGCTTCCCGATTGAACCGTCGGAGGGTGGCGCTCGAGGAAACCCGCTCGGCCTGGTCGTCGCACCGACTCCCGGTGAGTGCGCCGGAATCACGGCCGGGGAAATCTCCAGGCTGATCTCCGGCGGCGCGCTGGTACGCGATCGCGACACCGGCATTGCCCGGCCGGTGCGTCCGGAGGACATCGCCATCCTCTTTCGATCCCGCGAAACCCACCGGGAGTACGAAGAAGCGCTCGTTCGCCGCGGTGTGCGGACCTACGTCTACAAAGGGCTGGGCTTCTTCGACGCCGACGAGATCAAGGACGTGCTGGCGCTCGTCCGGTACCTCGCCGACCCTGAATCGAACCTGCGTGCGGCCGCGCTGCTGCGGTCGCGCTTCTGTGGCGTCTCCGACGAAGGGCTCAGGCGGCTTGCGCCGCGCCTGGCCGAGGCGCTCGGCGAGCCGGGCCCCGAGGCGCTGGCGTCCCTCGACGACGACGATGCGCGGGCGCTCGGCGTGGCGCGCGCGGCGGCGAGCCGCTGGCGTGCCCTCGTCGATCGCGTGCCGCCGCCGGAACTGGTGGACCTCGCGCTCGCCGAGTCGGCGTACGCGTTCGAGCTTCGCGGTCCTCGCTTTCGACAGGCGTGGGAAAACCTCAAGAAGATGCGGGCGCTGCTGCGCCGATTCCAGAATCGCGGCTACGCGACGATGGCGCGGACCGCCGCGCACCTCGATCGGCTGACGGTTGGGGACGAAGGCAACGCGGCGATTGACGCCGCCGGCGCGGTACAACTGATGACCGTACACGCCTCGAAGGGGCTCGAGTTTCCAGTCGTATTCCTCGTCAACCTCGGCCGGGGAACGGCCAATCGGGGAGGCGTCATGGAGGAGACAGAAGACGACGGCGACGAGCGACGCGCGGCGCGCGAGCGGGAGGAGACCAAGCGCCTGCTCTATGTGGCCCTGACGCGCGCCCGCGATCGGCTGTACCTCGGCGCCACGCTCCGGGACGGGCGCCTCGTGGCTGGACGCGGCAGCCTTGCGGAGGTGCTCCCTTCGTCACTGCTGCCGGCGTTCACGGCTGCCGGTCGAGCCTGCATGGAGTGGCACGCCTCGTCTGGGACCATCCACCGCTTTCGGGTGAGTCCTGCGACGGCGGACGAGGACAGCCGACCCGTGGACGCCTCCGGTGGGTCGGAAGCCGTACAGTCGCCAGTGGACGCCGATTTCGAGCCGCTGGGAGACGGTCCGCAGCCACTCCGTCGCACCGCTGCAACGGGAGACGAGGCGGAGGGCGGTGACGCGGACCGCCTGGTCGGACGGCTGGTCCACCGAATGCTTCAGCGGTTCGGATTCGACGCGGGCGGGGATACGGCAGTCGATGCGGCACTTGACCTGCTTCGTGGAGAGGAACAGGCGGATGCGCTGGAGCACGGCGGCGCGGCGGACCTGGCCCGCCGCGCGGCCGGCGCGTATCGCGCGATCTGCGGCCGCCCGGACGTTCGTGCGACGTCTCACGCCGGCGAGCGTCTTCACGAGGTGCCGTTCACGATGCAGGTGGACGGCACGCTCGTTCGCGGCACCATCGATTGTGTCGTCCGCTCCGCGTCGGATCGGATGACCGTGCTCGAGTTCAAGACGGGTCGTCCGCGCGACGAGCATCGCCTCCAGCTCGACGTCTATCGACGCGCCGCGGAGCGGCTGTTCCCGGGCTGTGCGATCGACGCTCGACTGGTGTACGCCGACGAATCCGGGGTCTGATCTCAGGTCCTGGCGCCAGAGGCCGGCATGATCTTCACGATTGGCCATTCCACCCGTACGGCGGCCGAGTTCCTTGCGCTGCTGCAGGCGCACGATGCGACCGGCGTGGCCGACGTGCGCACCGTACCGCGGTCGCGGCGGCATCCGCACTTCACGCGTGAGTCGCTGTCGGTGTTCCTGCCCGCCCACGGCATCGAGTACATCCACCTGCGTGGGCTCGGGGGGCTGCGGAAGCCGCGGCGCGATTCGCCGAACGGCGGGTGGCGGCACGAGGCGTTCCGGGGCTACGCGGACCACATGGAGACGCGGGAGTTCGCCGAGGCGCTCGACGCGCTTCTCGGATTCGCGCGTGCGCGCCGCGTCGCCGTCGTGTGCGCCGAGGCCAGGTGGTGGGAGTGTCACCGGCGGCTCATTGCCGACGCGCTGGTGGGGCGTGGGATTGATGTCCGCCACATCATGTCGGCAGGCGAGGCGCCCCGGCACGAGCTGACTCCGTTTGCCCGGGTCTCCGGCTCGACGGTGCGGTATCCAGGCCTCGTCTGAGGCAAAAACCGCCGCTTTTTCGACGACCCGAGCTCTTCTGGCGGGTTTTCGCCGCTTTCTGCATTGCGCTGGGTGATCCCATCCCCTACAATCGGACGTTGAAGGACGCGCCCGACGCGTTCGGAGGAGTTGCCGTTGACGACAAAAGAGGAGACGCGCGTGGCGCTCACCTGCCCCAATTGCGGGAATGACCAGAATTTCCTGGTGAAGACGCTCCAGATGCACGTCGTGCACTTGGACGACTCGCGCGTCGAGGTTTCCGAAGAAGGCCGGCCGCAGGTGCTCGAGGTGCTCTGCGACGAATGTGAGACGGCGCTGAAGCTGGAGGAGATGGATGAAGGTCTCCGCAGGGAGCTGCTGCTGACGCTCGGCGCGCGCTAGGGGGGCGCTCCAGCGTGCACCCACGCACCCACGCAGCACCCTAGGCACTTCAGGCACCCGAGGCACGCCCCGGCACCGTAGGCACCACAGGCACTGCAAGTACTCCAGTCCCCCTCGTCAAGTTGACTTCTCGTTCGGCCGCCCATAAGGTACGAGCAATTGATGGGCGGCAACACGCATTCGTTCGGTCGCGATCGGGTCGTCGTGCTCGGCACCGCCGAGTGCGCGGTCGAGGCGGACTGCTTTGCCGATGAGGTCGGCATCGACTTTCCGTCCGTTGCGGCCGCGGTCGATCGCATACGCCGATCGTTCCTCGCCGACGAGGACAGCGCAGCCCTGAGCACGACGATCCATCTGTCGGCTCGCGAGGCGCGCGAAGGCGCCACGGTCCCGCTCCTCGTCCCGATTTCGTGCGCCTGTGGTGCCTGCGGCGGCCGCGGAGAATCGTGGACCGAGCCGTGCACCCGCTGTCAGGGAAGCGGCGCGGAGCTGCGCCGCCATCAGCTGCAGGTCGCTGTTCCCGCCGGCGTGCTCGACGGCACGCGCCTCGAGTTCACGCTCGCTCCCCGCCACGACCGACCGACCCGCATCGAGCTCCGCGTCCTCGTCGGCTAGTGGAACGTCACGTCCGGCTCCTCGCCATCCTCGCGAGCCTGTGGGGTGCGCTGGCGACGCTCGTCGGCGTCTCGCTGCTGCTGCTCGCCGTCGGCGCCCTCGCGATTCTCGTGGGTCCCGAAGGGGAGGCGGTGGGGCTGGCCGCCGGCCTGACCGCCGCCGTGTTCGCCGGGATCGGCGGGTTCACGCTCGTGTGGGGCGTGGTGCACCTCTGGGTGGCCGCCCGCCTGCGCCGCCGCCATGCGCTCGGACGCGTCGTCATGCTCCCTCTGGCGATCGTCAACCTGCTCGTGTTTCCCTTTGGCACGGCGCTCGGGGCGTATGCGCTCTGGATTCTGCTCGCCAACGATGGCCGCCGGCTGTTCGAAACCTCCGCGTCCGAGACGATAAGATAGGGACAATGCCTCCAGTCATCGACCGCGATGCCGTGCTGGCGGCCCTCGAGGCCGTCGTCGATCCCGACCTGCGGCGGGACATCGTCTCGCTCGGGTTCGTCAAGAACCTCGCGCTGGACGATGGGCGCGTGACGTTCACCATCGATCTGACCACGCCGGCCTGTCCGGTGAAGGACCAGATGCGGGACCAGGCGGTCGCGGCGGTGCGCGCGCTCCCCGGTGTGACGGACGTGGATGTCCAGATGACCGCGACCGTACGCTCCGTCTCCGCGCCCGAAACCGGCCGGCCGCCGCTGCCCGGGGTGAAGAACGTGATCGCCGTGGGCGCGGGCAAGGGAGGCGTCGGCAAGACGACGGTCGCGGTCAATCTGGCGCTGGCGCTGGCCAGGTGCGGCGGGCGCGTCGGCATCCTCGACGGCGACATCTACGGCCCGAACGTACCGATCATGCTCGGCCTGCAGCAGACCCAGCTGACCACCGACGGCAAGCAGATCCGGCCGGCGGAGCGCTACGGCCTGCAGGTGGTGTCGATGGGATTCCTGACGGGCGACGAGGCGCCGGTGATCTGGCGCGGTCCGATGCTGCACGGCGCGATCCAGCAGTTCTTCCGCGACGTCGCGTGGAGGGATCTCGATTACCTGATCGTCGATATGCCGCCTGGGACCGGCGATGTGGCGCTCAGCCTCAGCCAGACGGTTCCGGTCGCCGGCGCGATTGTCGTGACCACTCCGCAGCAGGTCTCGCTGGCGGACACGCGACGCGCCGTCCGCATGTATCAGAAGCTCAACATCAAGCCGATCGGCATCATCGAGAACATGAGCTATTACGCCTGCCCGAATTGCCACCATGAGGCCGACATCTTCGGTTACGGCGGCGGCGAGGAGCTCGCCACCTCCATGGAGGTGCCGTTCCTCGGCCGGCTGCCGGTGTACCAGCCGATTCGGGTCGGGAGCGACACCGGCGTGCCGCTCGTCGTCACCGAACCCGGGTCGCCGGCGGGACGGGCGTTCATGGCGGTGGCCGAGCGGACCGCAGCGCAGATCTCGATCGAGGCGCACCAGGTCGCCGAGGCGAACAAGGGCAAGATTCCACTGATCCCGGTTCGCTGAATTCCCGCTCAAAACCGGATTCTGGCCGTGGCCGAGACGAGCCGTGGAATCGAGTACAGCGCGGGAGAGAACTCGGTGTCGCCGGCAATCGCGTAGATATCGTTCGTCACGTTCTGGACGTCGAGCCGAAGTGTCAGCCTCGGCCGTTGATTGCGGCGCAGCAGATCGAGGCCGAAGGAGATGTCGGCCGCCGCATATTCCGGATTCCGAGCGGCATCCCCCCCCGCGTGCGCATGATCCGCGTCGTCCTGGTCGGCGTGGGTCTCTCCATGCCCAAGCGGTGTGCCGCTCCCGTACGCCACAGCCGTGCCGACCCACAGCCCTGTTCCAGCGTGGCGGTACGTCAGGCCCGCCGTCGCCGTGTGCGTCTGATCCATCGGAGCGAGAAACCGGTTCGTGTCGGTCAGGTGGGCGGCCTCGGTGACGAAACCGCCGGTCACCGGATTGTCGAAATCCACGCGGGCAAGCGCGTAGTTCACATATCCGGTGAGGCCGTATCGAACGAGTCCCGGCGCGTGGGCCTTCAGCTCCACGCCGTAGGCCCGTCCGCGATCGAAGCTGGCATACGAGTAGATGCGCGAGTCGGGCCAGACGGTCGTGTGAACAGGGTTGTCGGTCGATCTGAAATATCCGGTGAGGCCGACCTGAATCGGCCGGAGCGCGGCGGTGATGCCGAGCTCGAACTGGTCCTCGGTCGTCGGATCGATCGCCGGAAGGGCGACCGCCACCTCGCGGATCGAACGGGTCAGTCCCGCGCTGCTCGACAGGAGGCCCTCCACGGGGGGAGGGACGAAGAAGCGGTTGTACGACGCGTGTACGATGGAGCCGCTTCCAGCCTCGATCGCGAGGTTCGCGCGCGGGCTGGCGTGAGTCGCCGGCGTGACCACCTCATACCGATCGACGCGGAGGCCGACGTCTGCGGTTATGCGGTTCCCGAGCAGGATCGCGTCTTGCACGTACGCGCTGGCCTGATCTCCGGTGTCGCGCTCGTCGAACGCTATCCGTTGATCCGTCACGTGGAGGTGCGGCATGGCGAAGAGGTGGGTGAAATCCCGATATCCCGCATAGTCGTAAGTGAGATCCTCGCGGAGCTGCAGCCGAACGACATCGATACCCGCTTTCAGCGTGTGCCGCGCCGCGCTTCGCGTGATATCGACCTTGCCTCCGACCGTCAGCAATTCGCGCGCGAGGTCCGCCCTGGCGGTCAGTGGTCCATCTGCCGGCAGGAGCCGCGAGCGCGACCGGCGCTGGTAGCCGTCCGCCGACACGAACGCCTTCGACCACTCGCGCGACCACCCGAGGATGGCGGTCTGCTGGCGCGTGCGTTGGCGGGCGCTTGCAGCGGGGCGGACCTCTCGGTCGAGCGAGGTCTTCGGAATCTGGAAGTCGGCGCCGTCGCCCATGACGATGCCGCGAAGCGCACCGGAGGCGCCCAGGCGCCCGTCGAGCTGCAGGAACAGGTGGCCGCTGCGGCCCCGGTCGTGAATGGCCCACGGCTCCGGCGGGCTGAGAAACCGATCCGATCCCGAGAACGCCCCGTACGCGTAGTAGCCGAAGCGCTGCCTGGCCCCGCCGAATTCTCCCGAGAGGCTTCGGCGTCCGGCCCCTCCGGCGCTCAGGGTCACACCGCCCGTCTCCCGCATGTTCAAACCGGACTTGGTCACGATGTCGACCACGCCGCCGAAGCGGTTTCCATACTGAGCCGGGAATCCGCCGGTCATGACGTTGGCGGTCTCGATCACGTCCGGGCTCAGGCCGCCGGAAAACAGCCCGTGCGGATTCTCCCAGAAGGAAACACCGTCGATCATCGGATTGAGCGCCACCTCCTGGCCGCGGATATGCACGAAGTCGTCATGCCCGCGAATCATCCCCGGGGCAGCCGCGACGAGGACCTCAGGCAGGTTCGTGCGCTGCGGCACCGGCATCTCGTCGAGGTCGGCGGCGGTGAGCATGGTCGAACTGGGCGAATGCGTGCTCGGTACCGTCGCCTCGGCGCTGACGGTCACGGCGACGGCGATACGGCCGACCTCGAGGGTGACCGTCACGGACCTGACCTCACGCGGTTCCACGACGAACCGCACGGCGCCGGGATCGAACCCGCCCGAGGAAGCGGACAGCACGTACTCGCCGGGTCTGACGGCAGGAAACAGGAAGCGGCCAACCCCGTCGGTGGTCGTGTGCACGGTCCCGCCGGCGCCGGTTGGGGCGAGTCTCACCACGGCGTGTGGAATCGCCGTCCCATCAGCAGCGGCCAGCACCTGGCCGCGGACGACGGCCTCGATCTGCGCCCGCGCGTACACGGTGTCCGTGCCGGCCACGGTGACGACGATCATGAATAGACCCTTACTCAGAACAGAACGGAATGTTTCGACCATTGCTCGCTTCTCCTCGGACGGAATCCCTCTTCCAGGACGGCGGACGTGTGCACGGGCACGCGCCTCGCACGACGAAGCGCCCCGCAGCCGCACAAGTCCGACGTTGCTAAACCAGGGTGGAGAGCGTGGAGCGAGGCGGAGGGGAGAGAAGCGAGGGCCAGACCTGCGCAGGCCAGGGTTGTCCGGCAATCCGTATCGACATCGTCTCGGTCGATCGCGGCACGGCCACCGCCGCCGTCACCACGGCGGCTGGACCGACATACGGAGCCGCGGGATCGTCCGAACACCTGCACGTCACCTGTTGTGCGCCGCTGGCCGCACCGGTCGCAAGAGAGCCGTGGTCGTGTGCATGATGGGCGTGATGCGCCGGTTGCTGCTCGGAGCGATCGTGCATCGGACACTCCGCCGCGCCACCGTGCGTGTGTCCGTCGCTCCAGCACACGCGAAGGGGCCCCAGCACGGCGGCCGCGGCCTGGAAGAGCAGCGCAGCCACTGCAAGCACGCGCAGATGGGCGTGGAGTCGTCGCATCTATTCGACCCAGCCCTGATCCTGGGCGCGGCGCGGATCTCCTGTCAAGGGATGCCGGTTGCTGAGGAGTGGCAAGGGCCTTTCAGTTGCCCTGGAGACGTCCGAAACGGTTCCGGAACGCGGGTGAGACCGCCATGCGCACGGTTCCGTGCTCTGGAATCAGATAGATCGCAGCAATCCCACGCGACTCGGCCCACCGCAACCCTTCCTCCGGCCCCATCACGAACAAGGCGGTCGACAGCGCATCGGCGGCGAGCCCGCTCCTATGCCACACGCTCACGGATCCGTCGAAGGACGCCGGCCGGCCCGTGCGCGGATCGAAGATGTGCGAGATGCGGATGCCGTCTACGGTGATGTCGCGCTCGGATCCGCCGCTCGTCGCGAGCGACCCGTCCCGGAGCTGCACGTGCAGGTATGGTTGGTCGCGACGGCAGGGATGGGCGATCGCCACGGTCCATCCCTCCTGGGGCCCGACGCCGCCAACCGAGATCTGACCGCCCAGGTCCACCATCCATGGCACGTTGCCGAGAGCCGCTTCGATTCGGTCGAGCGCCTCGCCCTTGCCGAACGCCCCGACATCGATCGCGACGTCGCCCTGCCTGGTCAGGGTGCACTTGGTACGGTCGAAGGCGAGCAGCGCCAGGCCCGATGCCGCCGATGCCCGGGCCCGCGCCGGAGGCGCGGGGATCGCACCGTCGCCGTGCACGTCCCACGCCGCGAGCAGCCGCCCGATGGCGGGATCGAATGCGCCTCCGGAGGCCGCATGCCAGCGCCACACTTCCTCGAAGGTGCGGCAGAGGGTGGGACCGGCATGCCAGGGCACTCCAACGGGATGACGGTTCAGAGCGGAGATGGCGCTCGACTCGCGCCACGTGCTGAGCTCCCGCTCGGCGCGCTCCAGTACGTCGAGCGCGGTGGCGAGCGTCGCGAGCCCCCGCTCGCGGGTCGGGTCGGGCGTCGCCAGCCGCGCGCGCGTTCCCATCAGGTACACGTCACGCGTGACCAGCTCGCCGCGAGGACCGTCCGCCGATGCCGTGCAGCACGCGACGACGACGAGCAGCGCGGTCAGTCGCCCCACGCGACCTCCAAGGCGACCGACCCCTGACGGTCTCGTGCCCGGGCGAGCCGAAGCATGATGAGGAGATGGACGCCGTACACGAGGGAGAACACGGCACCGCTGGCGACGTGCGTGACGACGAGCGCCTGCAGCCACCACTCGTGCATCGTGATCTGGAGCAGATACCCGGAAAACGCCATCACGGCAAAGCTCCCGAGCGACACGTACCCCGACGTCCGGTTCGGCAGCTTCGGCGCTCCGAGCTTCTTCATCACGTGCGAGTTGAACACGATCCCGAAGACCAGGATGAAGAGTGGCGAGGCAATCACGTGCAGGTTCAGCACCGCCGTCTGCCACGGGTGGTTCACCACGGCAAACGGGTCCGGTGGATCCGTGAAGTACTTCATCCACAGGTAGAGGAAGCCGGTCACGCCTACGATGGCCGACAGGCTGTTCATGCTCCAGCGTTCCCAGCGCTTCATTGGTCGTGTTCTCCCGTAAGGACATGATCGATGGCGAGCACGCGCCGCGCCGCGGCATTGGTGGCGCGGGCGGTCAGCGTGGCTCCGGCAATCGGCCGGATCGCGCGGTTGAGCCCGAGGTCGTCGGAGAGCTCCCGCCCCCGGTATTGACGCAGCCACGGCTCGGAGGCGCGGTATTCCGGCGGCTCGAGGAAGGCCGTGACGTCGATGCGCAGCAAACGGCCGTCCGCATCGAGCGAAATCAGCAGGCTTTCCTTCTTGGTCCGCACGATGTGGGTGTCGACATAGGCGCGGCCGACGGGCCTGCCGCCGCGCGAGGCGATATACCGGGCCACGAGCGGCGACGGGACGTCGATGCCTGCGGCGGCCGCCACCTGCTTCATCTGCGCCGCCGTCAGGAATACCTGCTCGGAGCGGACCTGCGCGCCAGGGTAGACGCCGGCGAGCGCCTCGTCGCGGCTGATTCCCTGCGCCTCGAGGGGCACAGCCGCGACCGCGAGCCCGATGCCGACCATGGAGAGGCGACGCCGCATGTCAGAAGGCGTAGCCGAGGTTGACATTGAACTGGTTGCGTCCGGTGTTCGCCGCATTGGAGACCCACTGGTAGTCGGTCTTGATGACTACGTTCGGGATCGGCTTCACTTCGACGCCCAGCGTCACGAGTCTGCCGTCGCGGGTGAGATCGCGGGTGAACCCGGCGGGAATACGATGCTGCGTGTTCACGCGCTCGTACCGCACGTACGGCACGGCCGCGATCTCGGTGGCGACCTGCGAGAGGACGTTGTACCCCGCCTGCAGATATCCGCCCCGCATCGTCTCGGCGATCGGCGCCGTCGCCGGCAGCCGCAGGGCGCGGCTGACGGCGCCGGCCTCGTCGACCGTGGCGTCGGCGAACAGGGCGCGCAGGTCCCATCCGCGCAGCTGCGCCTGGCCGTGCACTTCGACGATCGTGGTGCCCACGTCGAGACGGGCGCCGTCGAGCAGCACCTGTTCCTGGCCCGACCCGCCGTTGTAGAAGCCGATCCCGCCGAAGATTCCCGGGACCGGCGTCACATCGACGCGACCGGAAACGGCGAGATTCGCGGCGAGCGCATTTGCCCCCTTTTGCCGTCCGCTCCGCAGACCCGCCGACGTGAACGCGGCGCCACGAAGACCGTTGGTGACATACGCGCGGAAGTTCACCATGCCGGCCGAGCCGAGCACGCCCGCGCCGTTCTCCCGCCACGTGCTCGGAATGATGCGCTGCTCCGTTTCCGGACGTCTGGCGCCGATGAACACGGTCGGTTCGTGGAACTCGTTGGTGAGGCCGAGCGGCAGCAGCAGCATGCCGCCGCGGAGCGCGAGATTGTCATTGGCGAGGTAATCGACGTACGCGAACTCGACCGAAGTCTCGTTGGAGTGCTCGATTTCAATCTCCGAGTTGAACAGGAACTTGTCGTTGAAGCGGTAGCCCGCGTAGAGAATCGCCCGCAGGAAGTCGAGGCGCGTGGTCGGCGCTCCGCCCCTTCCCGCCTCGTTCTCGCTCGCGAAGTTCTCGAGCAGCATCTCGCCGTAGCCGGCAAGCGACACCCCTTCGGTCGCCCGCCGGTAGGTGGCCGCGGCAGACGGCGCAAGCCCGAGCGAGCGGCGCCGCGCTTCGGTCAGCTCCACTCGGGGCGCTTCGCCGCTCCGCAGCTTCTCGACTTCCGCCGCGAGGAGATCGATGCGGCGCTGGAGCTCGTCGATCTGCGCCTGGCCCTGGGCGGCGGGTTCTGGACCTGTCGATCCGGTCTCTGCACGAGCCGGGACGGCAGAGGAGTCGGTGGTTGCGGAGGCAGGCCCGCGGTCAGCGGCGGCGTCGGCCTGCTGAGCAACAGCCGGGGCGCTGGACAATGCCAGCAGGAACACGGTGGCCGGAATGACAGGAACGAGAAGACGGTGCGGCACGGGATGACTCCAAGTCCACGCGAATGAATTAGAATGAAACGATACTGAGACTGAGTCTCACTTTCACATCCGAGTTTATAACCGACTTCTCGGGCGGGTCAAGCAGAAAAACGTCGTCCCGCCCGCGATAGGATCACGACCGAGCCGCACGTGACACGAAAGAGAACAACGGTCATGGCTGACGCAACGGGAGGAAGGGGGCATCGCAGCGCGATGGCGGCGGTGCTGGGGGTCGTGCTGGCCGCCGGCTGCGGTGGAGCGGAGCGGGTCGCGACCGAGCGGCTGGTCATCGCGGTGCAACCGACGGCCACCGCCGAACAACTGGCCGCCGAGTCGGAGGAGCTGGAGCGGTTTCTCGAGGCCAGGCTCCCGAACGTCGATGTGGAATTGAGCGTCCCGACGCTCTTCTCGGGGGTCATCGAGGCGCTGCGCTCCGGTGAGGCCGACGCGGCGTTCATGAGCGCGTGGCCGGCAGCCCTCGCCGAGAAGCACGCCGGCGCCGAGGTCGTCCTCGCCGAGGTGCGGCAGGTACTCATCGATCGCGAAAGCGTCGAGCGGCCTTTCTACTACTCGTACTGGGTCGTGATGCCCGGCAGTGGGTACACGTCGCTCGCCGACCTCAAGGGTCGACGGGTGGCGTTTCCAAGCCCGCTGTCGACGTCCGGTTACGTGATGCCGATGGCCAGGCTCGTCGCGCTCGGCCACGTGACGCCAGGAGAAGACGAAGCCGACCCGGAGCAGTTCTTCGGACAGGTGCTGTTCGCCGGGGGTTACACACAGGCGTGGCAGGCGCTCGAGTCCGGCCAGGTCGACGCCACCGTGATCGCCGGCGACGTGCCCGAGGCGCTCTACAACGAGGTGCTTGCGTCCACGCGTGTGATCGATTCTCAGGGACCCATTCCGTCGCACGCGGTGGTCTTCGGCAAGACGCTGAAGGAGCCGCTCCGGTCCCGGCTCCGCGAGGCGCTCATGGCGCTCGGCGACGAGCAGCACCGCCAGTTGATGCGCCGTTTCACGTCGGGCATCTTCGTCCGGTTCCAGCCGGCGACCGCGGCGGAGCACCTGGCGTCGCTCCACCGGTCGCTCCAGGCCACCAACCTCCAGTTCACCGAGCGGCCGCGGTGACCCAGGCTGCAGCGCAAGGGGGGCGCGAAGCCGACGCCTCGCTTCCGTTCGTCAAGCACACGCTCGCCAACGGCCTCGACGTCATCGTGCACGAGGACCATCACGTGCCGATCGTCGCCCTCAACGTGTGGTATCACGTTGGTTCCAGGAACGAGCGTCCCGGCCGCACCGGCTTCGCCCACCTCTTCGAGCACCTGATGTTCGAGGGCTCCGCGCATCACGACACGGGGTACTTTCCGCCGCTCCAGCGCGCGGGCGCCGTCCTGAACGGCTCCACCAACACCGATCGGACCAACTACTGGGAAGTGGTGCCGACCGGCGCCCTCGATCTCGCCCTCTGGCTCGAATCCGATCGCATGGGGTACCTGCTGCCCGCCGTGACCGAACAGCGCTTCCAGACGCAGCGCGACGTCGTGCTGAACGAGCGGCGCCAGAACTACGAGAACCGGCCCTACGGGCTCGCGCTGATGGCGATTGCGGCGGCGCTCTATCCCGAGGACCACCCCTATCACTGGCTCACGATAGGCGGGGCGGACGACCTGCGGGCGATGCGGCTGGAAGACGTCCGTGAGTTCTTCCGCACCTACTACCACCCGGCGAACGCGTCGCTGACGCTTGCAGGCGACCTCGACGCGGGCCGCGCTTTCGAGCTGGCGAACCACTACTTCGGCGAGCTGCCGGCGGGCGCGCGTCCAGGCCCGGCCCCTCCCTCTTCCGCCGCGGCGGTGGGCCGGGAGGTGCGCCTGCTGCTCGAGGACCGCGTCGAGCTGCCGCGCATCTACATGGCCTGGCATTCGCCGGCCATCTTCGAGGACGGAGACGCCGATCTGGACCTATCGGCCGATCTGCTCGCCAACGGCAAGACCTCGCGGCTGTACCGCACGCTGGTCTACGAGCGTCGTGTCGCGCTCGATGTGTCGGCGCACCAGAATTCCCGCGAGCTGTCGAGCTTTTTCCTGCTGGTCGCCACGGCCGCCCCCGGCCAGCCGCTCACCGACATCACGACGCTCATCGATCTCGAGCTGCGGCGGACGACAGACGAGGGGCCGTCGGGGGCGGAAATGGACCGGGCCCGCGCGCAGACCGAAGCCCACTTCATGTACCGCCTGCAGACGGTTGGCGGGTTCGGAGGGAAATCGGATCAACTGAACGCGTACAACGTGTATCGCGGTGATCCCGGATATTTTTCCACCGACCTCGCACGCTATCGCTCCGCCACATCGGAATCGGTGCGTGGGGCGATGCAGCGGCATCTCCGGCTCGACCGGCGGGTCGTGCTGAGCGTGGTGCCGCGCGGCCAGCCGTCGCTCGCCCTGGCCGGCTCCGAGCCGGTGTCGGTCTGCTGATGCCGGCGGATCGCTCCCACCTGCCCGAGGTCGCTCCTGATCCGCCCTTCCGGTTTCCGGTCGTCGGCCGGCACCGGCTCGCCAACGGCCTCCTCGTCCGCACCATCGAGCACCACACCATGCCGGTGGTGTCGTGCGTCCTCCAGATTCGGGGCGGCGCCGGCGCCGACCCGCCCGGCGAGGAAGGTCTGGCGGCCATCACCGCCGACATGGTGGACGAAGGCACCGGGCCCCTGAGCGCCATCGACGTCTCCGAGGGCTTCGCCCGGTTGGGCGCCGAATACGACGTGGAGGTCGGTCCCGACGCCACCTCGTTCAGCCTCACTGCGCTCTCGCACTTCGTCGACCGCGGCCTGTCGCTGCTTGCCGACATCCTCATCCGACCCAGCCTGCGGGAGCACGATTTCGACCGCGTCCGGACGCTTCGCCTCGACCGTCTGCGGCAATTGAAGGACGTGCCGCCCGCGGTGGCCGAACGCGCCTTCCTGTTCCTGATGTATGGCGATCATCCGTACGGACACCTCCCGATCGGCACCGAGCCGGCGCTGCGGGCCTGCCGCGCAGAGCGCGTCGCGGAGTTCCATTCCAGGGTCTTCAGCCCGGCACGCGCGACGTTCGTGCTGGCGGGGCCGCTCTCGCACGAGCGGCTTCTTGATCTGGCCGCCGGCGCCTTTTCCCGCTGGACGAGCGGGTCGCCGGACAGTACGGGCACCGAGGCGGCCAACGTCGAGCCGCCGGACTTGCCGCGCCGGCTGGCGATCGTGCCACGCGCCGGCGCGGCGCAATCCGAGCTGCGCATCGGCCATCTGTCGGCGCGGCGCGACACGCCCGATTATCCGGCGCTGCTCGTCATGAATGCGGTGCTCGGCGGTCAGTTCGTCAGCCGGATCAACCTGCGCCTGCGCGAGGAGAAGGGCTATACCTACGGCGCGCGGACCGGCTTCGATTGGCGTCGCGGCGTGGCTCCGTTCGCGCTCCAGGCGAGCGTGCACACCGCCGCGACCGCCGACGCGATCCGCGACACGCTCACCGAGTTCGACGCGATCCACCTCGCGCGGCCGCCGTCGGACGAGGAGATGGCGCTGGCACGGGCGTCGCTCACGCGCGGCTACGCACGCAACTTCGAGACGGCGCAGCAAGTGGCCCGGTCGGTCGCGCAGCTGGCGCTCTACGACCTGCCCGATACCTACTTCGAGGAGTTCGTCCCACTCATCGACGCGGTGGAACAGGGCGAGGTGGTCCGCGCCGCCGAGCGCTATGTCGACGGGGCGCGCGCGACGACCCTCGTCGTGGGCGATGATCAGGCGATTGCCGCCTCCCTCGCGCCACTCGGCTACGGCGAGCCCCAGATACTGCCGCCCGACGCCTGAGTCACGGGCCTCAGAGGTTCCTCATCAGGAAACGCGTCAGCACCCAGCCGTCGACGAACTTGAACGGCGCCGCGCCGGAGCTGTAGTGCCCGCACGGCAGCACGGTCACCTCGTGCGGGATCCCGCGGCGGCGGAACTCCTCGACGAGCCCGCGCGAGAGATCGACGGGGAACGTCAGATCGTAGCGCGCGTACACGAGCAGCGTTCGCACGCGCTTCACTCGGTCGAGATAGGGGAACGGGCTGATCGGCCGCCACAGGTCGCGAAGCCGATCCAGATCGATGTGGCCGTCGAAGCCGGCGCGCACGTGCGCGGTCGAGAGGCCGCGCCAGACGACGTCGGCGAACCACGGCGACACGTGGTTGAGCGCCTGCGCCGCGACGGCCGGCTCGTGGGCCGCCGTCAGCATCGCGAGACACGATCCGAGGCTCGTCCCGAGAATGCCGATCCGCTCGTACCCCTGCAGCGCCAGCCACCCGATCGCGCGTCTCGCGTCGAGGACGGCCTGCCGGCACACCTGGATCGTCCGCGCCACGTTCGAGCTGACGATGAAGTCGGCCCGGGTCAGCTCCGGCGGCATGCGGGCGTCGTGATAGGGGAGGCTCATCCGCAGCGCCGAGATCCCGACGCGGGCGAGCACACGCGCAAGCGCGACATGGCCCTCGGCGTCCGCGTTCCACTGGGGAAGAATCAGTACGGCTCTGCTGCGTGCTCCGACGCGCTCGGGACGCCCTGAGCTCGTCGAAGGGCGCGGGACCTCTCCGACATCCACCCGGGCGCCGACCGGATCCGCGGGGAACCAGCGCGCGCGAACGGTGTTGTTCTCGGCGTGAGGAGTCGTCAGGGCGCTCGGGAAACTCAGCGTGCCCGCTTCGCCGCGCCGGCGGCGCTCCACCGGCGCCGGCGCGAACACATAGTCGCCCGTGGGCGGCGCGTCGAAGAACGCATTCGTGTCGCCCATGACCTCGTCGACCCATTGCCGCACGTGCTCGAGCGGCTCGCTCGCATGTCCGTTTGGCGCAATCCAGTCGAGGCCCCATTCGAACGGCCGGACGATCCGGTTCGTGGTCGCCGCGGCAAGACGACGCTCCCAGGCGTGGAACAACGACGCGATCATTCAGGTTCGATCGCTCAACGCACTGTCTCGGGCTCGAAGCACGGCTCGAGCGCCCGGGCAACCGCGAGCAGCTCCGCGTCCGCGCTCCGGCGGCCGACGACTTGCGCGCCGACCGGAAGCCCGTCCGCGGTGACGCCGCACGGCACCGTGATCGCCGGGTGGCGGGTGATGTTGAAGAGCTGCGTCAACCGCAGCATCATGTTGCGGACCGGTTCGTCCGCCCCGTCGATGCGCACGGTCTCAGCGCCGATCTTCGGCGCCGGAATCGCCAGCGCCGGCAGCAGGAGGCCATCGCAGCCGCCGAGTGCGGCGTCGACCTCGGCCGTCAGGATCTCCCGCCCGCGGAGCGCCCGCAAATAGTCTTCCGCCAGGATGTAGCGCCCCATCTCGAGCCGCAGCCGCACGTTCGGCGTGTACTCGTCCGGACGGTGCTCCAGGGTGGCGGCATGGTACGCCGCCGCCTCCGACAACCCGATGTGGAGATAGACGGTCGCGATGTCACCGGCGTGGGGAATCGAGACATCGACGAGGTCCACGCCCGCCTCGCGCAGCCGGGCGCAGGCGGCGTCGAACGCGGCGGCGACCGCCGAATCGAGCCGCGCCATGAAGTAGTCGCGGAGCCGGCCGAGCCGCAGCCCACGGGCGCCACCTACCGGAGGCGCCGAAGGCGCGGCGCCGCGCAGGACGTCGAACACGATCTGGGCATCCTCCACCGACCGGCACAGCGGGCCGACGTGGTCCATCGTCGTGCTGAGGGGAACGACGCCGTCGACCGGCACGGCACCGAATGTCGGCTTGAATCCGACCAGGCCGCAGGCGGCCGAGGGGATCCGGATCGACCCTCCGGTATCGGTGCCGATCGAGGCATACGCCATGTGCGCCAGCACCGAGGCCGCCGATCCGCCGGAGGAGCCGCCGGGCGACCGGCTCGGATCGAGGGGATGGCGAGCCGGTCCGAACGCGGAGTCCTCGTTCGTCGTCCCGAACGCGAACTCGTGCAGATTCGTCTTGCCGACCAGCACCGCGCCGGCGCGGCGCAGACGCTCGACGACGGTCGCATCGCTTTGGGCCACGTGCTTCGCGCGCACGCGCGAGGCGGCGGTCGTCGGCACTCCGTGCACGTCGATCAGATCCTTCAGCGAGATCGGCGCGCCGTGGAGCGGACCGCGAGACCGGCCGGCGGCGATCTCCGCGTCGGCCTGGCGCGCCTCGTCGCGCGCCTGGTCGGCGAACACGCGAATGAAGGCGTTCAGCTCGCTGTTGCGCGCCGAGATCGCCTGCAGGCACTGTTCGGTGACGAGCTCGGAGGTGACCTCACGTGCCGCAAGCGCTCGCGCCAGCCCGGCAATCGTGTGGGGTTCAGCGCCCATCCGCGTCGGGCCGGCCGCTGGCGTCCGGATTCCAGTCTGCGTTCCTCAGCCTGGACGTCGCGCGCGCGAGCGCCTCGAGCAGCGGCCGCAACGCCGGAAGGCCGCGCCGGTCCGCATCCTGCAGAGCGTGTTCGAGCCAGAGCGCGATGGTCACTCCGGATAGAGCGTACAAGTCACGAGTCGGACCGCACAAGTCACAATTCGACCGACGGTGTAACTGCCGGTGCGCGACTCCTGATGCGAGGCCCTAACCGCGGTGTTCCAGGTACTTCTTCAATCCGTGCAGCGCGGTGATCCAGCCGTTCGACATGACGTCGTAGTACCGCGTCCAGCGCTGGTTCGCCTCGTCGTGTCCAGACTGCCGGACGTGGAGCAGCGTGCCCGCCAGCTCCTGGCTGCACCGGGCCTCGAGCGCCATCGGCCCAATCGAGTCGCCGTCCGGCGGCTGCCAGTACAAGTCCGCCACGAAGAACTCTCGCCCTGGCGTGAACTCGACGACAGTGCCGTGGAAGACGCCGCCGAGACGCCCGAGGAGGTCGTCGCGCCATTCGGTCGGCTCCCATTCCACGGCAAAGCTGCCGAAGGGCCGCGGTACGCACACGGACCGCGACACATCCCACCACGTGGCCAGCGCCTCGGCGTCGAAAAACGCCTCGAGCACGGCGGCGGGCGGCGCCTTGATGAGCAGGCTATGAACGAATTCACGCATGGTCGGGTTGGTATGTACTGCATTGTGCCTCGATAATCGGGACATGCAGCCGCAACCGCTTGCCTATCTCGATGGCGGGTTCCTCGACAGCGACGAGGGACGCCCGCTCCGCATCCTCGCCGAATATCTCGAGCCGCTGCGCCGGTTCCGGGCCGAGAACGTCCAGGACACCGTGGTGTTCTTCGGTTCCGCGCGCATCCACAGTCGCAAGCACGCCGAACGGGCGCTGCGGCGCATCGTGCACCGTCTGGCCGGCAAGGAGCCGTCCGAGCCCGACGAACGCCTGACGCGCGGCCGCAAGGCGGTGGAGTGGTCGCGGTACTACGAGGAAGCCCGTGAGCTGGCCAGCCTGCTGACCGCATGGTCGCTGCGCCTCGGCGATCCGCACCACCGCTTCGTTGTCGCCTCGGGCGGCGGCGCCGGCATCATGGAAGCCGCCAACCGCGGCGCGCAGGACGCCGGCGGAAAGACGGTCGGGCTCAACATCAGGCTCCCGTTCGAGCAGGAAGCGAACCGGTACATCACCAAAGGACTCCACTTCGAGTTCCACTACTTCTTCATGCGGAAGTTCTGGTTCGCCTACCTTGCCAAGGCGCTGGTGGTGTTTCCAGGCGGATTCGGTACGCTCGACGAGATGTTCGAGATCCTCACACTCATGCAGACGGAAAAGCTGGCCAAGCAGATTCAAATCATCCTGTACGGCACCGACTACTGGAACCGCATCCTCGACCTCGAGCCGATGGTGGAGTGGGGCGCCGTCAGCGCCAGCGATCTCCAGCTCCTGCAGCGTGCGGACGCGCCGGCCGAGGCGTTCGAGCTGCTGAAGGCGCACCTGACCGAACACCACCTGACCCCCGCGACGCCGCAGGAGGCGAAGGCGCCGGGAATCGCGAAGACCCGCGCCTGATCTACTGATAGAGCAAGAACGGCTTCCGCAGCCGTTCGAACGCCTGCTCGAACTCGCGCCAGCTCGCGGCCATCTCGGCGAGCGGCGCGTCCCGCTCGATCTGTCGCCGCAACTGGTCCGAGCCGGCCAGGATGTCGATCGGCAGCTTCTCCCGCTCGTACTCGTAGGGCGGCTGCCGCCAGGCGAAGCTGGCGGGATCGAAGCGCCGGAACATCTGGATGAGCGCCACCCCGGTCAGCACCGGACGGAAATCGTCGCGGGCGAGCACGTGAATCTGACAGCCTCCGCAGCTCCGCTGCGCGTGCTTCTGGAACGTCGGCTCGAACACCGCCGGCCTGAAATACACGCCCGGCAGATCGAGCGCATTCATGGCGTCCGCGAAAGGTTCGGCGTCGATCCACGGCGCGCCGACCAGCTCGAAGGGCCGCGTCGTGCCCCGTCCCTCCGACAGCATCGTCGCTTCGAAGAGCACCGTGCCCGGGTAGACGACGGCCGTGTCGATGGTCGGCATGTTCGGTGACGGCATCACCCAGGGCAGGCCCGTGCGATCGCCCCAGAGGCCGCGCCGCCATCGCTCCATCGGGGCGATCTCGAGCGGCGCGCCAATCTCGAAGTGCTCGTTGAAGAGCGCCGCCAGCTCGCCGATGGTCATCCCGTGCCGCATCGGGATCGGGAACTGGCCGACGAAGGACTCGAACCCCGGCGCGAGCGGCATGCCCTCGACGCGCAGCCCCCCAATCGGATTCGGTCGATCGCACACGACGATCGGCACGCCGTGCCGCCGGGCGGCGCGCAGGCAGTTCGCCATCGTGTAGATGTAGGTGTAGATCCGCGCGCCGATGTCCTGCAGATCGACGACCAGCAGGTCGACCTCGCGCAGCATCTCCGCGGTCGGTTCGCGGGTGTCGCTGTAAAGCGAATAGACCGGCACCCGTCGCGCCGGATCGTCCCGGTGCGGCGTTTCGACCATGTTGTCCTGGACGTCGGACCTGAACCCGTGCTGGGGCCCGAAGATCGCCGTGAGGCGTACGCCCTCCCGACTGGCGAGGCGGTCGACGATGTGGCCGAACGCGTGGTCGACCGACGCGTGGTTGCAGACAATGCCGACGCGGGCGCCGCGCAGGCGCCCGGAGGCGAGCAGGACGTCGGAGCCGAGACGAACCACGCCAGGCAGCGTCGCGCGCATCGCTCTTCATTATTGTTGAGCTCGGCGTCCACGGGCGCACTGCCGGCCGGTCCATCCCGCGCGTCGTGGGCTATGCTCATCGACATGAAGGTGGCGGTGATGGGATCGGGCGGTCTTGGCGGCCTGTACGGAGGCCGGCTCGCACACGCGGGGTATGACGTGTCGTTTCTCGCGCGCGGCGCGCACCTGGCGGCGATGGAGGAGCACGGGCTGCTCATCGACAACGAGCCCCACGGCAGCATCCTGATTCCCCACGTGCAGGCCACCGACGACCCCGCGACGGTGGGCGTTGTCCACTTCGTGCTGATCGCGGTCAAGCTCTGGGATACCGAGGACGCGGTTCGGGCGATCCGGCCGCTCGTCGGGCCGCAGACGGCGGTCATCTCGCTGCAGAACGGCGTCGTCAAGGACGACATCCTGCGGCGGGAGTTCGGCCCGGCGGCCGTCATGGGGGGGGTCGCCTACGTGGCGACGCACATCGCCCGGCCCGGGGTGATCCGCCAGACCGGCACGATGCAGCGCCTGATCTTCGGCGAGTACGACGGCAGCCGCTCGGCCCGCGCCGAGCGGCTGCTCGACGCGCTCGTCCGGGCGGGCATCCAGGCGGAGATCTCCGACGACATCCGCCGGACGCTCTGGGAGAAGTACGTGTTCCTCGTCGGGCTGTCGGGGACGACCGCGACGATGCGCTCGACCATCGGGCCGATCCGAGCCAACCCGCAGACCCGAGCCTTCCTGCTCGAACTGCTGCGGGAAGCCGTCGCCGTCGGGCGCGCCTACGGCGTCAATCTGCCGGAGGACTACGCCGGCGAGCGGCTGGCGTTTCTCGATACCGTCCCCCCTGACATGACCTCGTCCATGCACCACGATCTCGAGCGGGGCAATCGGCTCGAGGTCGCATGGCTGTCGGGCGCCGTCGTCCAGCTCGGCCAGGCGGTGGGCGTGGCGACGCCCGCCAATCGCGCCGTATGGGACATCCTCGCCCTCTACGCCGACGGCGCGGCGCCGGCGGGACGGGTTCCGGCCTCGTGACGCTGCCGCGCCTGACCATCCGCTCGCTTCGTGCGGTACCGGTCACGGTGCCGATGCGGTACGCCCTCGGCACGAGCGCCGCGACGGTCGACGCCGCGCCGCTGCTGCTCGTCGATCTGGAGACGCACGAGGGCATCACCGGACGCGCCTACCAGTTCTGCTACCAGAGGGCGGCGGCGCCCGCGGTCGTCCGTTTCCTCGACGACAGTCTCGAGGCGATTGCCGGAGCGCCGCTCGTGCCCGCGGATCTGTGGACGGCGCTCTCGAAGCGCTACACGCTCATCGGCGTGCAGGGGATCGTGCGCATGGCCATGGCGCTCGTCGACGTGGCCGGCTGGGACGCGCTGGCCCAGGCGGCCGGACTCCCGCTCGTGCGGTTCGTCGGCGGCGTGCCACGGCCGGTCCCCGCCTACAACAGCAACGGTCTCGGCCTGATGCCGGCGGCTGCGCTGGCCGACGAGGCGGAGCGGTTGCTCGACGGTGGATTCCGAGCCCTCAAGCTGCGGCTCGGCTATCCGACGCTCGACGGGGACCTGGCGGCCGTCCGCGCGGTCCGCCGGCGGATCCCGGACGACATCGCGCTGATGGCCGACTACAACCAGGCGCTCACCGTGTCCGAGGGGATCCGCCGGGCGCGCGCCCTGGACGGGGAAGGGATCTACTGGATTGAGGAGCCGATCCGGCATGACGACTTCACCGGATGCGCGCAGATTGCCGACGCGGCGGCGACGCCCGTGCAGATCGGCGAGAACTTCTCGCAGGTGTTCGACATGGAAAAAGCCCTTGCCGCCCGGGCGTGCGACTACGTAATGCCCGACCTCGAGCGGATCGGCGGCGTCAGCGGCTGGCGGCGGGCGGGCGCGCTCGCCGCCGGGGCCGGGATCCCGCTGTCGTCGCACCTCCATCCGGAAGTCAGCGCGCACCTGCTGGCGGCGACGCCCACCGCCCACTGGCTGGAGTACGTGGACTGGATGACCCCGCTTCTCGCCGAGCCGCTCCGGATCGTCGACGGCATGGCGGTCCCTTCCGACCGTCCGGGCAACGGCCTGCTGTGGAACGCCGAGGCCGTGCGGCGCCATCGGGCCGATACGTAACTCCCAAGGCCCAACGGCCAACGGCCAACGCCTAGAGTCCGCACTGCATTGCCCCATTCCCTCGGTTGCGGTATAAGGGCCGCCATGCGTACGGCCGGTGCGATGGTCCTGGTGCTGGTCGCCGGCGCCGACGTATGTCACGGAGGATACGCCACATGCGCTTCATGAACATGCACTCACGTGAACGGATCGTTGTCGCGGGCCTGCTCGGCTGTGGGCTGCTACTGGTCGCGGCGTGCTCGGCGCCGCAGAACACCCAGACGCCCAATGCGGGGGCCGGTATGACCGCGTTCGAGGGAGCCCGCGTCATTGTCGGCGACGGCAGCGCGCCCGTCGAGAACGCCACGATCCTCGTGCGCAACTCCCAGATCGAGCAGGTCGGATCGGCCGGGTCGGTGCAGGTGCCCGAGGGCGCCGTCCGCGTCGACCTCGCGGGCAAGACGGTGATCCCCGGCATCATCGACGGGCACGTGCACCTGCGCTCCCAGTCGCGCGACACGCTCGTCGAGGACCTGCAGCGCCGCGCGTACTACGGCGTCGTCGCCGCCGCGAGCATGGGACAAGACCAGGGCGACATTCCGTACCAGGCTCGGACCGAGAGCGCGGCGACGCCGAACATGGCGCGCTTCCTGACGGCGGGGCGCGGCATCACGGCGCCGGAGCCGGGCCGGACCGAGGTCCCGTTCTGGGTGTCGACGCCGGAGGAAGCCCGCGCGGCGGTGCAAGACAACGCCAAGCGAAAGGTCGACATCGTCAAGATCTGGGTGGACGACCGGGACAACAAGTACAAGAAGCTCACGCCCGAGCTGTACGGCGCCGTCATCGACGAGGCGCACAAGAACGGCCTTCGTGTGACCGCGCATATCTACGAGCTCGCCGATGCGAAGGGGCTGCTCAAGGCGGGGCTCGATGCGTTCGCCCACGGCGTGCGCGACCGCGACATCGACGAGGAGTTCGTCGGGATGTACAAGCAGCGGCTGGAGGTGATCCTCGTCCCGAACCTGCCGAACCGCGGCGTGAAGACGGATCTGAGCTGGGTGAGCGACACGGTGGCGCCCGCCGAGCTGGAGAAGCTCCAGGCCGCGGTCGCCAAGGACGACCCCGAGGCGCAGAAGCTCTTCGGCATCCAGGCGCGCAACCTGGCCAAGCTGGCGGCCGCGGGCGTCAAGGTCGGCATGGGCACCGACGGCAACACGCCGTACGGAGCGCACCTCGAGATGGCGGACATGGTGGCGACCGGCCTGTCGCCGAGCGAGGTCCTCGTGGCGGCCACGCGCAACAACGCCGAGCTGCTGCGTCTGAGCGATCTCGGGACGATCACCCCGGGCAAGAGCGCCGACTTCGTCGTGCTCGACGCGAACCCGCTGGACGACATCATGAACACGCGGCGCATCAACGCCGTCTACATCCGCGGCACGGCGGTGGACCGCGCGGGCCTGCGCAGCAAGTTCATGGCGCAACCGGCGACCCAGTGAACCCCGACGAGCCGGGTCCGAAAGGACCCGGCCTACGCCTCCCAGTCAACACGCAGGGCGGGTCCTTGTGGACCCGCCTGGGTGCCCCGATGACAACACGCATTCTTCTCGTCGCGGCGCTGTGTGCGGTATCCGCCAGGCCGGCCGCGGCCGAGCTCGTCACCTTCCCGGTCGGCGGCCAGATGCGGCACGCGTTCGTCTTCGCGCCCGCCGGGCCGCCCGCCTCGGGCACACGGCCGGTCGTGCTGGCGTTTCACGGGCGGGGCGACAACATCCGCGACTTCCAGTACGTGAATCTGCACGTCGCCTGGCGCGACGCCGTTGTCGTGTACTTTCAGGCGCTCGATCGAGACGGCCTCTCCGGCTGGCAGGTCGAGCGCGGGCAGGACGGCGACCGCGACCTGGAGCTCGTGGACGCCGCGCTGGCCGCGCTTCGAAAGAGGCACCCGATCGACGAGGATCGGATTTACGCGACCGGGTTCTCGAACGGCGCGGCGTTCACGTACCTGCTGTGGGCGGAGCGCCCCGGCGTCTTCGCGGCGTACGCGGTCGTGGCGGGCCGCCTGCGGCCGTCAGTGCGGCCGAAGCTGCCGAGACCGCTCCTGGCCGTCGCGGGAGAGCGCGACCCGCAGATCCCGTTTGCAGATCAGAAGGCCGCCATCGACGCGGCGATATCCGTCAACGGCGTGCGCTCTTCGACGGCGGCGTGCGGCGAGGGATGCACGGCCTACGGGTCCGACTCGCCCGCGCCGGTGATGGTCTGGGTCCATCCGGGCGGCCACTCGTACCCGAGGGGCACGTCGGAGCGCATCGCCGCGTTCTTGCGCGATCACCCGCGGCGGCGGTGAGGCAGCTTGCGGCAGTTCACGACTTCCATGGAGGCCTTATGCCATCTCGCCTGAAATCGACTGCCTTCTGTCTCGCGCTGGTGCTTGCCGGGGCCGCCGGCGGGTTCCACCTGCGCGCGCAGGCGCCGGCCGCCGCGCCGCAAGCGCAGGCACCGACACCGCCGCCTCCGCCGGACACCGCGGAGATGCGGGCGCAGTACGAGCGCTGGCGCACCGAGTTCAAGACGTGGGGCAAGTGGGGCAACGACGACAACAAGGGAACGACGAACCTGATCACGCCGCAGAAGGTGCAGAGCGCCGCGCGGCTGGTGCGCAGCGGGATCGTCGTCTCGCTGGCGCCACCGGTGCCGCAGGTCGCCGCGGCCGACGTGCAGCCGGCCGGCGTGTTCCGCCGGACCACCAACAACATCACCGAAGGCGGCACGACCGACAACTACCAGGTCAGCTACCACGGACTCACCGTCGCCCACATGGACACCTGGTGCCACTTCTTCGAGAACGGGACGATGTACAACGGCGTGCCCGTGAAGGGGAACCTGTCGCCCGAGACCGGCTGTGCGAAAGGGAGCGTGATGAACTGGAAGGACGGCGTCTTCACGCGCGCGGTTCTCTACGACATCGCGCAGCTCAAGGGCGTCGACTGGGTGGAGCCGGGCACGCCGATTCGCCGCGCCGACCTCGAGGCGTGGGAGAAGAAGATGGGCGTCAAGGCCGGTCCGGGCGACGTGGTGCTGCTCTACATCGGCCGCTGGAAGCGGCGCGCCGCGGCCGGCCCGTGGGCGGGGCAGGTGTCCGGATATTACGCGGACACCCTCCCGTGGATGCACGAGCGGATGCCGGCGTTCATCGGGCACGACTTCAACATCGACTGGAACCCGCGCCCCGGGTGGGAGGGAATGCGCAACCCGATCCACGTGGCCGTCCTCAACTGGATGGGCATCAACATCGTCGAGTGCCTCGATCTCGAGCAGGCCGTGGCGGTGGCCCGCAGGCTGAAGCGCTACGAGTTCCTGATCTCGTTCGCCCCGCTGCCCGTCGAAGGCGGCACGGGCTCGCCGCTCAACCCGCTGGCGATATTCTGATCCCGGGCCAGCGGCACACGGCGCACACCTGCACCTCGTCCTGGAGTGGCGGGTGTAGAATACGGCCCTTAATATCCGGCTCTGGACCTTCGGCAGCGATGGAGGTAGACGTGGCATCAAGACTGACAATTGTGGCTCTCGCGCTCGCCCTGGCCTTTAGCGCGGCCGACCGCGTCGGCGCGCAGGCGGGCGGCGCCGTGTCGTTCAAGCTGGGCACGTTCGAGCAGAACGGCCGAACCTTCGTGGGGATGGTTCTCCGGGATACACAGGTCGTGGACATCGCGCGCGGGAACGCCGCGTTCGAGGCGGCGAACGGGTCGGCGCCGAAGCTGACGGCGCCGGCGGACATGAAGCAGCTCATCGTGCGCTACGACGCCGAGTGGCGGCAGCGGCTCGGGGCCATCGCCAAGGTCGTCTCGAGCGCCGCCAGTCCCCCCGCCTACGTCGTACCGGTCAACACGCTGAGGATCCTGCCGCCCGTGCGCCCGTCGGTGCAGCTCAACGCCGGCGGCAACTACGTCGAGCACACCGACGGCATCGCCGCCAACCAGGCGCGTCAGGGCGGCCCAGCGCCGGCTCCGGCACCGGCACGCGGCGGTCGCGGCCCGGCGGCGGCTGCCACCTCAGCGCCCGGCATCTGGGAGCGCGCCGCCAACGACCCTCGCCCTGAGAATCCGTACCTGTTCCAGAAGTCACCCTCGATCATCATCGGCAACGGCGATCGGATCGTCATGCCGCGCGGCCGGACGAATATCGACTTCGAGTGCGAGTTCACGGCGGTCATCGGCAAGCCGGCGAAGTACGTGTCGGTGGCCAGCGCGGCCGACTACATCTTCGGTTACACGGCGCATCACGACGTGTCCGACCGCGCAGGCCGCGGCGACCGGAAGATGGGCGGCTCCGACTGGCTGATCGGCAAGAATCACGATACCTTCGGGCCGCTCGGGCCGTTCATCGTGCCGAAGGAGTTCATCAAGGACCCGATGAACACGCGGCACGTGATGACGCTCAACGGCATGGTGATGCAGGACTCGAACACGAACCGCATGAGCCACAACATGTTCGAGCTCGTGCACTACGCGTCGAACATCCTGACGCTCAATCCCGGCGACACGATCGCGGGCGGGAGCCCCGCCGGCACCAACATCGAGCGCGCCGAGCCGCGCTGGATGCGGGCCGGCGACACCGCGACGTGCACGATCGACGGCATCGGCGCGCTGACCAATCCGGTCGTCGCCGAGTCGACCGTCTCGACGCGGTAGCGCCGCCGAGTCGGCGATGAAGGCGGCCGGCCTGACGCTCGTCGGGCTCGCCCTGTTGACGAGGCCCGTTGTCTCGTGGGACCTCCCACGGGACAACGGGACCCTCGGACGCGAGGCCGTTGCCGAGATCCTCCAGGCGAACGAGTACCCCGACACCAGCTCGTACACCCAGCGCATCGAGTTCATCGACTTTTCCGCGCACGGCCAGCGGTTCACGCAGGTCGTCGTGACGCTGACGCCGGACCGCCCGCGCCTCCGCAACGGCAGACGCCTCGTGGTGGTCGGCGGCGAGCCGGGCAGCGAATACGGGATGGACTTCGTGTGGACGGTGGACGGCGGGGACGGGCCCGGCGTGTGGCTCGCCAGGCGCGGCGTCACCTTCGTGGCGCTGACGCGCGTGGGGCGCTGGAACTTCCTCGCGCCGACCGGGGACGGATCGTGGGAGACCGTGCCGCTCGGCGAACGGATGCCGATCTTCAGCCGGGAGCAAGAGGCCTACTGGCAGCCGGGCGATTTCGAAACCAGGCGGACGGGCGCGTCGGCCGTCACCGCCGCCAGCGTCAGCGCCGTCGCGCGGTACCCCCGGACGGGCACCGCGCTGGAGCGGCAGATGCTGGCGGCCACGCCGGCGGTGTTCGTCGAGGGGTACCGGCGTGCGCTCGAGAAGGCGATCCCCGATCGGCGCGGCGCGATCGTGCTGTTCTGGGGGATGTCAACCGGAGGCGCGTTCCTCTATCCGCTGGCCAGGCAGTATCGGCCCGACGGCTTTCTCGGCTGGGGGACGAGTTCCACCGGCCTCGCCTACGTGGACAACCGCGCGCGCGGCGGCAATTTCGCCGACGTGTACGGGATCGGCGCGCTGCGGGTGCGCGAGCGCGGCCCGGACGACTTCGAGTTCTATACGCGGCACGTCGACGCCGCCACGCGCGCGAGGTGGTGGAAGGCGGCCCTCAGGTCGCCGCGCTTCAAGAGCACGGAGGACGCGGTGATGCAGTTCGGGGCGGCGGCGCTCACCGAGCACGGCGTGCGTCTCTGGCAGTCGGCGTTGCTTCCCGATGCGGCCCGGGCGGGCGGCTTCGCGGCGTTCCTGCGCGCGATGTTCGAGCCGAGCTACCCGCCCGCCGAGTTGAAGCAGGTGCCGGTCTTCGAGCTGAACGGGACGAGCGACGAGGTCCTGCCGCCGGCAGTCGTCGACGCCAACCGGACCGTGATGGAGCCGTACGCGAAGAAGTACCGGGTGGGGCGCATCGACGGGCTGCACCACTACCTGTTCAGCCGGGACGACATCACCGTCGTCGGCACCGCCTGGCTGCGGTTCATCGACTCCGGCTTCTTCGACTGAGCGTGTTCGCTACTTGAGCTGGTCGGCTACTTTCGCGATGCCCGCCTTCCCGCAGATCTCCTCGCGTGCCTGGCCGCCCGGCGCGCCGCTCAAGCCGACGGCGCCGATCGTCTCCTCGCCGACGTTGATCGGCACGCCGCCGCCGAGCGGGATCACGTCGACGAGCATCCGCTGACCGGCGTTGGTCGTCTCGGTCCGTTTGGCCCACTCCGCCGACGTGGTGCGGAACGTGCGCGCGGTGTACGCCTTGCGCCGCGCCAGTTCCGGATTGTGCGGACTGGCGGTGTCGCCCTGCAGCATCACGCGGACGCGCCCCGCGCGGTCGACGACCACCACCGAGGCGGTGCCGCCGCACTCCTCGAGCGCGGTCTGGGCGATGGTCAGCGCCATCTTGAGCGAGACGTCACGGTGCATCAGCACCTGCGCGTCGGCGGAGCCGGCGAGGAACAGGATGGCGGCTGAGGTGGCCGCGGCCAGTCGGAACTCCATAACACCTCCCTTTCGGTGCGGATTATAGAATGGCGGCGATGCGTTCGGTCCTTGCGTTCGCGGGGGGTCTCGCGACGCTCGTCCTCCTCGTCGGCGCGCAGGACCTCGAAAGCTACGACCACGCGTTCTTCTCGCTCGACCGGGGCACTGCGACCGAGCCGGTCCGCGCCATGGGCCAGCCGGTGTACACGCTGGCCTTCGGCCTCGGTGTCCGCTTGCCACTGCACGGCAGCCTGGGCGCGTCGCCGGCCGCCGCGCTGGCGCCACTTCTCCCGGCGCCGTTGACCTACTGGCTGCTGCTGGCGGTCGCGGTGGCCGCGGCCTCGCTCGTCGTCCGCCAGGCGCTCGAACCGACGTGCGGGCGTCTGTGCACGTGGCTGGCCCTCCCGCTGCTGTTCTGCTCGGTGCCGATCGTCAACTACACCGTCTTCTCCGACTGGCCGGAGACCGCCGTCACCTACTGCGCCTTGGTGGCGGGCGTGTTCGCGCCCCATGCCTTCCTTGCGCTGCGGGAATCGCCGTCGCCGCTCTCGCGCCGGCTCGGCGGTCCGTTCGTGGCCGGCGCGGTGTGGGGGCTCATGGGCGCGGCGCATCCCGGGTACTGGCCGCTGCTGGCCGGCACGGTCGTGGTGTCGGCGGCTCTCGTGCTGTGGCGGTCGGAGCACCCCCTCGGCTGGCGATTGGCGGCGGCCGGGGGACTTGGCGTCGTGGCTCTGCTCGCGGTTGCGCCGCAGGCCCCGGACATCCTGCGCGAGGTCGAGTTGGCGCGTGCCGGGGGCGGGGGCATGAGGCGCATCGTGCAGGGCGCGGAAGGAAGCCTGGTTGCCGCCAATGCGTTTCCGTTCACCCGGTCTGGCGCGCGGTCTCCGTTCACATTCCTTGCGCTCGCGCTCGCGTCGATCGTGATTGGAGGGAGGGCGGCCGATCGGCGCCTGCGCCGATTGACGGTCGGCAGCGCCGCGATCTCGCTCGTCTTCGGACTGGCGGCCACCGCGCTCTCCCCCGGCCAATCCACATTCGCCCCGTCGAACACCTGGACGTTTCGCGATCCGGCAATCGGCTTCGCCGTGCTCGGTGCTGCGGGCGCCGCTGCCGCGGTCGGGAAGAGGCGCGTGGCCGCGGTCGCCCTCGGCATCGCCGCGCTGCAGGGACCGGCCTACGCGGGGTATCTGGTCGTGGCCGATCTGCTCCGGGCCGCCGATCGATCTCCCTGGACCCACGACTTCCGGGCGCCCGCGGCGCGCCTGTCCGCCCGTGGCCTGCCGCGCGAGCGCGTCCTGCCTGGCGGACGCCTGGCGCTCTGGCCGGGCGCCGGCGACCGGATGCGGAACGCCCGCAACGCCACGGCCGATTTCGCCGACGCCGGCTATCTCCTCGTGACGACGTGGACCAAGCAGCGGACGATGCAGGGACTCATCGAGCCCAATGACCTGCTCTTCAACCAGATGACGGAGCTGCCCCCGTCGATCCTGTGTGAGGTCGACGCGGTCCGGTTCCTTCAGCTCCGCTACCTCCTCTTCCCAGACAACGAGGCGTGTCCGCCGTGGTCGCCGCTGGCCGGCGTGAAGGTTGACGGGTGGCTCTCCGTCGGCATCGCCGAACGGGACGATCGGGTCAGAGCGCTTCGAGCGGCGGCCGCAACGGCGTCGATGCGCCGCGAGCCGGCATTGACCGCTCGGTCGCGGCTGCTGCCCGCGCTGGCGCCGCTGCCGGGAACGTCGCTGCTCATCACCGCGCGGGCCGTGGTGATCCGTGTGGACGACCTCTCGGTCGTGCGAGACCAGGTGCTCGTGCTGCCGGTGGCATATGATGCCGCCTGGCGCGCCTCGTCCGGCAGCCTCGAGAGCGTCGGCGGCCTGGTGGCGCTCGCCGGGGTCGACCAGGCGGTCGTCACGCTCGAATTCGTGCCCGACCGCGTGGCGCTGGCGCGCGCCTCGTCCATGACGCTCGCGCAGATCCTGACGGCGGTCGGGCTGATCGGCCTGCTCTGTCTCCGCACGGCGTAAACCGATGACACACCCGCTGGTCGATCTGCGCTCCGATACTGTTACCCGCCCTTCGGCTCCGATGAGGCGGGCGATGATGGCCGCCGACGTCGGCGACGACGTCTTCGGCGACGACCCGACGGTGAACCGTCTGCAGGCGCGGGCGGCGGAGATCGCCGGCTTCGAGGCGGCGCTGTTCTTCCCTTCGGGCACGCAGTCGAACCTGGCGGCGCTGATGGCGCACTGCGAGCGCGGGGAAGCAGTGATCCTCGGGCTCGAGGCGCACAGCTACCGGTACGAGGCCGGGGGCGCCGCCGTGCTGGGCTCGATCCATTCCCGTCCGCTCCCGAACCGGCCCGACGGGACGCTCGACCTCGCCGAGATCGAGGCAGCCATCGAGCCCGACGACCCGCACTTCGCGCGCACCCGCCTGCTGGCGCTCGAGAACACGATTGGCGGTCGCGTGCTGCCGCGGCGCTATCTCGAGCAGGCGGCGGCGCTGGCCCGGCGGCGCGGGCTTGCGAGCCATCTCGACGGCGCGCGCATCTTCAACGCGGCGGTGGCGCTCGAGACCTCGGTCAACTCTCTCTGTGCCGGCTTCGACTCGGTGTCCGTGTGTCTCTCGAAGGGGCTGGGCGCGCCGGTCGGCACGGTCCTGCTCGGGAGCGGCGGCTTCATCGATCGGGCACGGCGCGTGCGGAAGATGCTGGGAGGCGGGATGCGCCAGGCCGGGGTGCTCGCCGCCGCGGGCCTGTACGCGCTCGAACACAACGTGAGCCGCCTGGCGATCGACCACGACCATGCCGCGCGGCTCGCGCAAGGCCTCGCGCGGCTCGGGCTGCCGGTCGAGCAGCACACCAACATGGTGTTCGTGCGGCACGGCGTCGATCCGCAGGCGCTCGCCGCACATCTCGGCGCGCACGGCGTCCTCGTCCTGCCGGCGCCGCGTCTGCGGCTCGTCACGCACCTCGACGTCGATGCTGCCGGAATCGATCGCGCGCTGGCGGCGTTTGCCGCGTTTCGGTTCTCTTCAACAGTGACGCCTTAAGCTACTGAGGACGTGACCATGCGGGTGCCGTCGCGAGGCGGTTGCCGGAGGTGCCACGGGCGCCACAGCTTGCCGGCGGCGGCTCAGAGACAGCACCGTGTCGCGCGTCTGTCGACCGCGGGCACGTGACAACCGCTGGTGACGCCGGGCCACGGGAACTGCAATTGGCGCCGTCCGGAACAGCCGGGGATGTCCGGGTTATGGCGCGAGCGCCACTCTGCGCCGAGAGCTGTATTGGCCCGCTGTAACCTGCTGTGCGACCGGCCCTTGACTGGCGGCGGTCAGGGCGGAAGAATGCCGGCACCGGCGGCGGCATTTCCGTGGAGGTCGACAACGGTTCCGGCCCTGTCAACCGGAATTGACGCCCTCCACCGAAAGAACGTTGACCGAAGTCAGGCCCAGGCTTTTCCTGCAGCCCCCGTAGAATAGAAACGTGTCAGATCGGATCTATACAGACACATCGGTCATCGGAGGCTGCGAAGATGACGAGTTCCGGGTTCCCTCGCGCCGACTCTTGGATGCGTTCGTGCGTGGCGACCTGCGTCTCGTGCTTTCGGAACTGACGCTCCGGGAACTTGAAACAGCGCCAGCAGCGGTTCGCGAGGTGCTTCGAGCCGTGCCAGATGGCCACGTCGAGTTCATACGCCTGACAGCGCCGGCGGCGGAGCTCGCTCAGCGCTACTTGGCTGAGCGAGTGTTGGGGCCAGGGATGCTGGCGGACGCCGAGCACATTGCGATGGCTTCGGTCGCACGCGTGGATGTACTGGTGAGCTGGAACTTCCGGCATGTCGTCAACTTGCAGCGGATTCATGGTTACCATGAGGTGAACCGCTGGCTGGGGTATCCGGCTCTCGAAATTCGTTCACCCCGGGAGGTCCTAGGCGATGAGTAATTCAACCACGAAGGTTTTCGATGCCGTGCAAATGATGCGCGACGCTCGGGCAGTTGTCAGCGCCATGATTACTTCGATGTCCGTTGACGAGCAGAACGAGTGGTTGCGCGCAAACCCGCCGACTGACCCGACGCTGCTCCGATTGTTCAGACTGGCTGCCCAACAAGGCGCTGCACCCGACGAGCCGCACCGGTGAACGTGCTGCATTCGCGACGCCGTCATGTGCGGCTCGCGGGTGAGCGCCAGCGTTAGCTGGACGAAGAAGGATCAAGAGCAGTAGAACTCAGTTCGCCCGCAGTTGTGGCGCGACGCTCCGGCGTGACGGAGCGGTTCCAATGAGCCGACACGACGGAGAATCGGGCGCACTCAGTGACCGGGCTGGCCGGCTGGCTCTGGGCGTCGGCCTTGATGCCCTGGGGATCAATGGGGGAAGATCGGAGCGTGCGATTTGAGCTGGTCGGGGCGATCCAGCAGGTCGAAACAATTGCGGCCAGTCCCGGCGTCAAGGTCCAATCGTTCCTTCGAAAGACGTACGGTCGCGGCCGGTGGCGGAAGCTCAAGGGGGTCGCCACTGTCCGACTGCGGAACGGCAAGCTTCGTCGGGTTGAGCTGCATTGATACGAGGCTCACGGCATCGGCAAACGAGATATCAAGATCAAGAGCTACTTGGACAAGCCATGAAACCTCCAATCAAGCCATTCGCGCTGTGCCTTGAGAATGCCGGCAACGAAGCGTCGCTCATCATGGGCAAGGTGTATCGCATTGTGCCCGATGCGCGAGCCGCCAAGGATGATCTGGTACGGATCATCGACGAGAGCGGGGAGGACTACCTATTCGACAGGACGCAGTTCGCCTTCGTCGATTTTCCGCAAGCCGTGCGGAAGAAACTGCTCGCTCTCCAACGAGCCAGCTAACCTGCGCCAGACGGCCGCGCGCATCATGAGCGGCCGCTGGTGAGCGCTGGTCGTTATGCCGATCAGTTTCCGGAACGATCGGAGACGACGGTAAGATGGCCCAGTGGCCTACAGCTTCGAATGGGATCCGAAGAAGGCAGCGTCGAACCTCAAGGACCACGGCGTCTCCTTCGACGAGGCCACAACCGTCTTCGGTGACATCTTGGCGATGAACATGCCAGACCCTGATCATTCCGAGGGGGAACAGCGTTTTCTGGTGCTCGGGATGTCGCAGGCTTCAAGGCTCGTGGTCGTCTCGTACTCGGAACGGCCGCCACGGGCACGGATCATCAGCGCCCGATTGGCCACGGGCCACGAGAGGCGGACGTATGAAAACGACCAAGGCGAAAAAGTTGACTGCCGATGCCGACACAATGCGGCCGGAGTACGACTTCTCGAACGCCGTTCGGGGCGTAACGGCCGCCCGATATGCGCAGGGTACGAATGTGGTCCTTCTCGACCCGGACGTGGCTCAACTGTTTCCAGACAGCCGGGCGGTCAACGAGGCGCTGCGTACGCTTACCAGGCTGGGTCGTGTCACCGCTCGCACAAAGGTTCGGCACAAACGGACGGCATAATCGGCTTGGAGCCGTCGCGCCTGCTGTCTCGCTGAGCAATGTCGCCGCGGCGCGCGGCTCATTCGCCACGTTGGGCTTACGGAGGCGGAATTCCGAGATCCTTACAAATCTTTCTGGCCAAGTCGTCGTTGATTTCGGAATGGCGGGGAACGGTTGAGGTCTTTCTAGTCGACCGGTTCACAAAGATCGAATGATTGGCACCTTCCCGGAGTAGTTCGCATCCATGCTCTTCCAAATGGCGAACCGGCGCTTCACGCACCAACCTTGAGAGGCTCGCGGATCACACGCTGGCCTTGAGTGGCCTCGACTATTAGTTCGCGGTTGGCCTCAAGCACCAACTCAACGGCTTCCTGCAGATTACGTCTAGCCTCCTCAAGCGTGCTTCCTTGGGTATTAGCGCCCGGGAGCTCCTCAACAAAGCCGATATAGCCTTCCGGAACTTGACGGAATACGGCCGTGAATTCAACGTGCATGGCAGTATCATACGGCGAAACGACGAGGCCCAACCTGGCGCTGGAGCCGACGCGCCGCTGACTCGTGACGGGAGCGCGGCTCATTCACGCTCGAGGATAAGGTCACGATTCACAATGCGTTCGTGGACAGGCGGTTCAAACCATGAAAGTCAACTATTTTCCGGACACTGATTCGCTCTACATCGATCTGTCTGAGCAACCGAGCGTCGAGAGCCGAGAAATCTCAGAGGGCGTGGTCTTGGACTACGACGCCTCTGGCCATCTGGTTGGCATCGATATCGACAACGCGAGTACGAAAGTCGAACTCCATCGCTTCATCGTCAGCAAGATCCCAGCATCCATAGAAACGATCGCTGGCTAACATCCGCGGATTGGGTACCGACAGACTTCTGTACGTCGCGGAGCTGCGCACGCGGCCCTCCTCCGGCGCGCCTGCCGCCAGCGCCAAGTGGGCCGACGGTCGCGTCTCTCGCGGAACGAAGCGTTCGAGGCACGCCGATGCGCAACGGTCCGAAAGCGCGAGCAGGCGCTGGGGATCAGCGGGGTTGAGCCGCGGGCGGTCGAGGCGGGGTGGTGGCTCACGCGGGGCGACAGGTGGCGGCGACCCCCGCGTCGAGCGGCCGGAGCGGCCCGCGCAGCGCTTTCCGGCGTGCCGAGCCGCTTCGTGATGCGAGAGACGCGACCGTCGGCCGAGGGCACCGCGCCGCATCGACATTGACGCGCGAGGTCAACCTGGAAACCGTGGATCGCCTATCGCACGAGCGGCGCCTGGACGGGGCCGAGCCCCCTGTAGACGAACTTCTGTACCCGCTTCCCCTCGTAGGTCTCGCCGATGAAGAGATTCCCCTTGGAATCGACCCCCAGGTTGTGCGCGCCGTAGAACTGCCCGGCCCATCGCCCCGCGTGGCCGAAGCCGCTCACCACCTCGAGCGTCTCGCGTTCGACGATGTAGACCTGCTGGTTGGTGCCGTCGAGGACCACCAGGAAGCGCTGCGCCGGATCGATGGAGAAGGCGATGTCCCAGACCGACCCGCTGCCGAGCGTCCGCCTGGCGATGAACTTCTCCTTGACGAACGTGCCGTCCTTGCGGAACACCTGGATGCGATCGTTCGTCCGGTCGCAGACGTAGACGAGCCCATCGCTCGCAATGCGCACGACGTGGACGATGCGGAACTGCGGCGGCGGGGGACCGTCGGGGTCGTACTGGCTCGGCCGGTTCTCGTACTGGACCTCGCCGCGAAACGGTCCCGGGAGCCGCTCGCCCGCCCGCGTGAAATAGCCATCGTCGGGCCGCTGCCCGTAGGCGCCCCAGTGGCGCTTGTACGCCCCCGTCGTCAGGTCGAAGACGATGACGCGGTGATTGACGTAGCCGTCGGCGACGTACAGCTCGTTGGCCTCGCGGTCGATCGTCATGTTGGCGGCGGCGCCCAGGTTCCGCGTGTCGTTGCTGCCGCTGTTCCGCCCCTTGCGGCCGATCTGCATCAGGAATCTGCCCTGTCGGGTGAACTCGAGGATCTGCGCGTCCTTGTCGCCGCCGCCGCCGAGCCAGACGTTGTCTCGATGATCGATGTAGATGCCGTGCTCGAGGTCCGGCCACTCGTACCCCTCGCCGGGCCCGCCCCATGCGGACACGAGGTTGCCCTCCTGGTCGAACTCGAGCACCGGCGGGGCGGCGCGCCAGATCGACCGCGTCTCGTTCGGCTGGAGCGTGCCCGGCCGATGCACGATCCAGACGTGATCGCGCGCGTCGACGGCGACCCCGGCGATCGCGCCGACGAGCCATCGGTTCGGGAGCGGCTTCGGCCACGCCGGGTCCACCTGGTACGTGGGAACGCGGCGGTCGGTCTGCGTGGCGCCGACCGCATCACCGGCGCATGCAGCCCCCAGCGGCGCTAGAGCCAGCGCGCAGCCAACTACAAGTCTCGTCACAGCGCCTCCACCGTGGGAATGACGGGGTTCGGGTCACAAAAGGACTTGACGGGTCTTCGTGTCAGCCGCCATGATACCCGCACGGTGCTTCACTGTCCTTCTCGAAGCACCGCCTTCCGGGGCCTCGTCACCAACCCTCGGATGCCAACAGCATAGACCCTGCAGGGCGCTCGGATCGCAGGGACACCTGCGGGCGGGAGCTCGCAAGCGGGCACGTGTGCGCGGTACCAGGCCACTGGGTGCCGATGACCGCGCTCGTGTGCCCGCCGCTTTCGTCGTGCGCCGGCGGCGCTGGCCGCTGCCGCGCTCGAGGTGGGCATTGGCTCGATGTTCGAGTGATTCGGACCGTTACGTTCTCTCGCATGGAGGCGCCTTTGAAACTTTCGCGATCGTTGCTGGCCACGCTGGCTGGCGTGGTTGTCTGGACGATGCTCGCGCCCACTGACGCGAGCGCACACACGGTGCAGATTTGCTGGAAGGACGTGGGACCTGTCACGACGTTCTACGCGGGCACGTACCATTCTCCGTCCGAGGGACCGTCGCCCATCGGCGGCATCATCATCGACGGGTTCGAGTACCCCTTCTCAGGGTGGATCTATCCGTCGGCGTTGCCCGCTGGTGTTCAATGTGCTGGACCCCTCACCGGCTTCTACTTCCCTCCGCCCAGCGTCGTCCATTACCAGACGTTCACGAGCGCCTTCTCGGCAGGAGCGCACACGGTGTCGTTCACGGCCACCAACGTCGTCCAGTCGCCATGGGGTACTTTCCCGCTGTTGACCTTCGGCGGCGGCGCCTGCGCGGATGCCGACTTCGACGGCCTCTGCAACGACGTGGACGCGTGTCCGCTCGACTTCAGCAACGACGGCGACCACGACGGTTTCTGTGCCAACGTCGACAACTGTCCGCTCGACGCGAACCCGGATCAGCTCGACTTGAATCACAACGGGCAGGGCGACGCCTGCGAGGGCGTTGTCTGCGGCAACGGCCTGGTCCAGGGTTCCGAGCAGTGCGACGACGGCAACATCGCGGGCGGCGACGGCTGTTCGTCGATTTGCACGGTCGAAATCGAGGACGGGCCTCCCAACGCCAACGCCGGCGCCGACTTCAGCGTCAACGAGGGACAGGCCGTCACGCTCGACGGCACGCTGAGCAACGACCCCGACAGCGATCCGCTGAGCTACGCATGGCTGCAGGTGAGCGGCACGCCGGTCACGCTGGCGGGCGACACCACGAGCCAGCCGACCTTCACGGCGCCGACGGTGGCCATCGGCGGCGAGACGCTCACCTTCCAGTTGAAGGTGACGGCCAACGGCCTCGACGACTCCGACACGGTCAGCGTCACGGTGGTCAACGTCAACCACCCGCCCGTGGCCGACGCCGGCGACGACCAGTCGGTCGCCGAGGGCGCGCCCGTGGCGCTCGACGGCTCGAGCAGCTACGACGACGACGGCGATGCGCTGACGTATGCGTGGGCGCAGGTGGGCGGTCCGGCGGTGACGCTGGGCGGCGCGAACACCTCCTCGCCGAGCTTCACGGCTCCGATCGTCGGCTCGGGCGGCGCGCCGGGCGTGGTCGCGACGCTGGTGTTCCAGTTGTCGGTCAACGACGGCTACACGAGCCCGGACGTGGTCGACACGGTGAGCGTCGACATCACCAACGTCAACAACCTGCCGACCGCCGACGCCGGCACGGACCAGACGCTGAACGAGAACAGCGCGGTGATGCTGAACGGCAACGGCAGCAGCGACCCCGACGGCGACGCGCTGACCTACGCCTGGGTGCAGGTCGACGGCCCGGCGGTGACCCTCGCGGGCGACACGACGGCGACCCCGAGCTTCACCACGCCGTTCGTGAACCCGGGCGGCGCGGATCTGACGTTCCAGCTATACGTGGACGACGGCTACGGCGGCACGGCGGGCGCCCTCGTCGTCGTACACGTGCAGAACGCCAACGACCCGCCGCTCGTGACCGCGGCGCGGCCGACGGTTGCCTGCCTCTGGCCGCCGAACCATGCGCTCGTGTCGGTGGGTATCGCCGGCGTGAGCGATCCCGACGAGAACGCGACCATCACGATCGACGGCGTCACACAGGATGAGCCGACCAACTACCTGGGCGACGGCGACACGGCGGTGGACGCGATCGTCAACGACGACGGCACCGTGCTGCTGCGCGCGGAGCGCTCGGGCGGGGAAGACGGACGCGTGTATCACGTCCACTTCACCGCGTCGGATCTCGAGGGAAGCGCCTCGGGCGTGGTGACGGTGTGCGTGCCGCACGACCGGAAGAAGCCGGCGATCGACGGCGGCGAACTGCACGACTCGACGAACTGACGCCGCACCGGCGGCGCAGCACGGAGAAGGGCGGGGCTCACACGGGCCCCGCCCTTTTTCGTTCCTCGATTCGGCGGTCCTTTCGTGCACGCGCATCCGCTATACGGAAACGGTGTACTCGAACTCGTATCACGGCCTCGGCGTGCACCCGAGGCCGACGTACCGTCTCAGCGGCGAGTAGCGGTCGCCGTGCCCCGCGGCGGCGTGTGCAGAATCAGCTTCTGCACGCGCCAGTTCGCCGTCTCGGCCGCGTACAGTTCGGTCTCCGACGGACAGGCGAGCTGGTGGACGCCGGAGAACTGTCCCAGGTTCCGTCCCGACCGTCCGATGACGCCGAGCACGGTTCCGTCCAGCGCCACCTTGAAGAGGCGCCCGGGGAACGTGCTCTCGCCGACGAACATCACCTGATTCGGCCCCGGCGTAATGCAGATCGAGTTGGGCGCGCCGATGGCCGCGGCGGCCGCCGCGGGGGTCGGCGTGTTGCCGTTGACCGGCTTCGTCCCGGGCGGCGCCGGCACGTCGATGGTGAACATCCGGAGGAAGGTCCCGTCGGCGTCGAACACCTGGATGCGCCGGTTCGACCGGTCGCCGACGTAGACTCGGTCCTGTGCGTCGACCGCGATCGCGTGCGGCAGGCGGAACTGGCCGGGGCCCCTGCCGTACTCGCCCCACGACTTCACCCAGTCGCCGCTGGCGTCGTACTTGGCCACGCGGGAGTTGACGTAGCCGTCGCTGATGTAGGTGCTTCCCTTCGAGTCCCACGCCACGTCGGTCGGCTGGCGGAACAGGCCGTCCACGTGCGGGAGCGGCGGGTCGGGGTGCTCCCACGGCCCGGTCTCGTCATCAGACGACTCCTTCCGGCGTCCGAACACCCAGACGACGCGGCCCGCCGGGTTGAACTTGATGATCATGTCGGAGCCCTTGTCGACGGCCCAGATGTTGTCGGCCTTGTCGACGCGGACGGTGTGCGCGAACGACCAGCCGTAGAGTCCACGGCCAACCTCGCGGATGAACTCTCCCTTCGGGCCGAACTCGAGCAGTTGCGCCGCCGCCGGCGCGTACGCCGGGCCGCCGGCGCTGTTGGACCGGGTGAAAACGAACACGTGCCCTTTCGAATTCACCGCCACGCCCGAGACCTCGCCGAAGTTCATGCCGGCTGGCAGCTTGAAGAAGTCGGGAACCGACTCGAAGGGGATCTCGGGCACCGTCGTCTGCGCCGACGCGGACACGGCGAGCAGGAGAAAGAGGGCGAGCGCGATGGTCTTCATGACAGCCTCCTGAGAACGTCTTCCTAGCAGCCGCGAAGTCGGCCGCGGGTCTCCTCGCGCGGCGGCGGCGGGTAACCGTGGCGGTAGATCGTCGTGTAGCGGACCCGGATCATGTCCTTGTCGAAAATGCCGAGATTCTGCTGAAAGAGGGCCGGCGGCGGCGCATTGGCCGGCACGGTGCCTTCCAGCACGTAGAGACGAGAGTCGTGCATGTAGACGGCGGCGAAGGTGCGTGACTGGTCCGGGTTGAGGAGCTGCACGCGGCGGCCTTCAATCCGGTCCGTGTCGGCGTACCCGTAGTAGGTGATCCTGGCGTCGCGCTCCAGGAAGTTCGACACGGCGTAGTCGAGCGCGCCCCGCAGCTCGTTGGCCGCGCGATTGGTGCAGGTATCGGGATAACCCTGGCAGCCCCTGACGCGCTCTGCGTGGACCTCGTCCACCGTGGAATAGTCGACAACCGTGACGGAATAGCGGCTCCCACGGTCGTCAACGCCGTAGACGCGCCCCGGCAGCGTGATGCCGAATTCGGTCGGGTAGGTGATCTCCGTGACGGCCGGTTCCCTGGGAAAATTCACGATAAAGAGATCGTTCTTGCTGGTGTACTCAATCCAGCCTTGCGCGGCGGCAGGTCCGGAGACGAGCAAGACGAGCGCCGCCGCCGTGAGTGGAGTGACGTGCATGGTCCAGCCTCCCGTCGAGCGGATACTACACCGGGCGTATACTTCGCGCATATGACGTCACGTCTGGCCTGTCGGCTGTCCCGCCGCGACCTCCTCTCGCGCGGCGCACTCATCGTTGGCGCCGCCGCCCTGCCGGCAACGCGCCTTTTCGGGCAGGCCGCGGGCGCCGCGGGCTCGGCGAATGCGGCCGTCGGCCCCGTCATGACCGCGCTCAGCCGCTACATGGCCGCCGCGAAAGACCGCCGGCTGCCGCCCGAGGTCATCGAGAAAGCCAAGCATCACATCCTCGACACGTTCGCGGCGATGGTGTCGGGCTCGGATCTCCCGGCGGGCCGGGTGGCGCTCCAGATGGCGCAGGCCGGCGCGGGCCGCCCGGTCGCGACCGTGGTCGGCTCCAGCGTCGTCACCGGACCGATCGACGCCGCGCTCGTCAACGGCGTCCTCGCCCATTCGGACGAAACAGACGACTCCCACGGACCGTCGCAGTCGCATCCGGGCGCCTCGATCGTGCCCGCGGCGCTGGCGCTGGGAGAAGAGATGCGCGCGACCGGCGAACACTACCTGCGCGCGGTGACGCTCGGCTACGACGTCGGCTGCCGGCACACGATGGCGCTCGGCGGCATGACCTTCCGGAACGAGAGCCGCCGCAGCACCCACGCCTTCGCGGGGAACTTCGGATCGGCTGCGGCGGCCGGCTGCATCGCGGGGCTGACCGCGCAGCAGATGCGGTGGCTCCTCGATTACGCGGCCCAGCAGGCGTCGGGCTACGCCATCTGGGCGCGCGACACCGATCACATCGAGAAGGGGTTCGTCTTCGGCGGCATGCCGGCGCGCAACGGCGTCACGGCGGCGCTGCTCGTCCGCTCGGGGTGGACCGGCGTGGACGACGTGTTCTCGGGCGACGACAATTTCTTTCAGGTGAACGCGCCGAAGAGCGATCCGGCGGTCCTGGTCGACGCGCTCGGGGCGCGGTACGAGATTGCCCGCACCGATATCAAGAAATGGACGGTCGGGACGCCGATCCAGGCGCCGCTCGACGCCATCGAGAACCTCCGAAAGAAACGCCCGTTCGGCGCCACTGACGTCGGGACCGTGGTGGTGCGCCTGGCGCCCGCCGTCGGCGCCGTCGTCGACAACCGCGAGCTGCCGGACATCTGCCTGCAGCACATGGTGGCGGTGATGCTCGTCGACGGGACCGCCTCGTTCCACGCCGCGCACGACAAGCCGCGCATGCAGGACGAGGAGATCCTCCGCCAGCGGCGCAAGGTGCGGTACGTGCCGGACCCGACGCTCGATGCGCTCCTGCCGGCGCGCGTGGCGGTCGTTGGCATCACGCTCACCGACGGCACGGAGCTCTCCGAGCGGGTGGAGGCCGTGCGGGGCACCGTGCGCAACCCGATGGCCCGGGGCGAGGTCGTCGATAAGGCCAGGGACCTGATCGCCCCGGTGCTCGGAACCTCCACCGCGCAGAAGCTGATCGACGCGGTGCTGGCCGTCGAGACGATCAAGGACGTGCGGATGCTAGGTCCGCTGCTGCAGAAGCGGGCGTAGCGTTCGGCGGATCGACCGCTACTTCGATCCCTTCCTGGTCACTGCTGGAGGACGTACGAAGCTCAGGAAGCAGGTCAAGGCGGACGCGATCCAACGCAGTCGCGAGACGGCGGAACGTGCGGAGATCACAGCGCCCGCGCACATCGGAACACGGCGTCACGCCTGTCCAACAGCGACCGTCACGCGCAAGAAGGTTGCCGGGATGGACGTGGCGTGCGTACTTGTGTTGTGCCTGCTGAACAGCTCTTCGAGCTCCTTCTGCAGGTCAGCGGCTCGGCCGTTCTTTTCAGCGGCTTCGAAGGCGTTCATGGTTGGCCCGTAGTAGTTCCTGAATTCGTCCACGAACCGTGCTGGCGGGCCACCGAAGTTGAAGACGAACGTGTCTCGAGCGAAGGTAATGTTCTCCGCCGGAACCCCTGCGCCGCCAAACCGCTCGATCACGTTGCTCTCGACGCCCCACGCCATGGGGCTCACGAAGCCTTCCGGCGGCGGCGGCGCATAGGCCGAGCTGATCCTCAGAATCTGGGCCACGAGCGTCGGGTCGTTGGGAATCCAGTTGCCCATCACGATGCGACCTCCCGGCCGCGTCACGCGCACCATCTCCTTGGCGACGTCGAACGGTTTGGGGGCAAACATCGCGCCGAAGATGCTGACGACGACGTCAAACCCGTCATCAGGCAGCGGGTGCAGATTGGTGGCGTCCCCCTCCCGGAACGTGCAGTTCGCCCGGCCCAGCTCCCGGGCCCGCCTGTTCCCGGCCTCGACCAAATTCCGGGCAATATCGACCCCCACCACGTTCGCTCCGAGCTTGGCCGCCGGCAGTGCGGTGGTCCCATCGCCGCACCCGAGATCCAGCACCCTCGATTCTCTGGCAATGCCGATCCGCTGCACGAGCGCTTCTCCGCTTTCGCGCATGGTCGCGGCAATGCGCGTGAAGTCGCCTTTTTCCCACAGTGCCTTGTTTGGATTCAGGGGTGCGTTCGTCATCACACTGTCGCTCCCTTCTACGTAGATTGTTCCGCCATATCAACGGCCGGCGATGACCAGCGCCGGAAGGGACACGAGAGTGGCCCGACGTGGCGTCTGGTCCATCGCCTTGATTAGCTAGGCCTGTTGTGACGACGTGACGCCCAGTGCCCAGGCCGCCGATGTCCATGCGCCACGGCAACCACCAGAATTCTCGTCTCCTCGATGCGATACACGACGCTGAATGGGTATCGACGCAGCAAGTAGTGGCGCGTGCCGCGATCGTAAGACGGCCATGCCTCTGGATCTTGCGCGATCGCGGCGATCGCCGCATCTATTTCGTCGGCGAACCCGGAGGCAGCAGTAGTGCTCCTTGCGGCGTACCCCCGTGCAGCGGCTTCGGCCTCTTCGATCGCCTCGTCGAGGTACTCAAGCGCGGGGCTCACGTCCGGCGGCGGCGTGGATCCGGCGACGAGCTTCGGACCACGGCACTGTCTTCGCTGGGCCGGCATCTACCCGAGCAAGCCGCGCATGGATCTCTTCGGACCAGGCGGCCTCGGCATCCGGGTCAACTTCGGTGTCGAGGCTCTGAATCAGCTCGCCAGCCAGAGCCGCCCGTTCCTCTGGCGTGAGCTGCAGCGCCGCGTCCAGCAGTTGTCGAGAATTCATATACAGAGATTACCACCCGCCTTCGCTTCCAAGTGCTCTGGCAACGTGCCGCTTCAGCCGCGGCGGCTCATCATCGCGCCCGCCGCCGAACGGAACCTCGCACGATAGGACTTGATTCTGGATACTCGAGAATGGCGGCGACCGAACGTTCCGCTTCGGCCAGGAATGCCGCGCCGAGCCCCGAACTCTCAGCCTCGTAATACAGCGCCGCCTCGTTCAGCTCGACCTTCGCCAGGTCGTGGAATGAGGCGACCATCTACTTTAGGCGAGCGCGTGCCTCTCGGAACACCTCTTCGGCAGGGTGGCCGGTCTGTCCACCGGCTTCCCACGCGTCATCTCGCCGCTCGGCCTCCTCGGCCCACAGGCGAAGATTCTCTTCGTCGGTCAGCGCCTCGAGGCTGGCCAATAGTTTTGTGACGAGCCGAGCCCGGGCCGCCGGCTCGAGCCTCAGCGCCTCAGCTTCGACCTCATCGAGTCTCATGATTCGTATTCTACGCCGCCCCCCGCTGTCCGCCGTTGTCGGCCCAACGGCCACGAATGAGCCGCGCGCCGTCGCGTCAGCGGCGCGTCGGCTCCATTCGCGTGTTGGCCCGCGGTTCGGCTGGGGGCTCCGCCCACGCCTGAGCCCGCGCAGCGAATTCGTCGCACACGTCGGGCCAGTCATGAAGTGTCGCCGGATCGAAGTCGGCGCCGTTCGGCCATGTCAGGGTACCCACTTCTTGATCGAGGGTCACGGCGTTGAACACGGCCAGATCCCGCAGAGGGCCGAAAAGCGCGCCGTGCAACACTGGCCGGAAGTTGATCTCTTGCGTGGTCCCGTCGGCGAACACCACTGCCAACGTGTACGGCCCGACGATATCGAACCGTGTGACGCGATGGATGGGATGAGTCATGGACTACGTGAGTGGTTCGATCTTGACCGGCGGCTGCCCCGATTGCAAGAGCTCCCAATCGTGCTGCAGTTCCTCTCGGTAAGTTCAACTTGAAGTGCGCGTTGCCGCCACATGTGCCGTAACGGGCGAGAGGCGTTGGACGCGGGTCACGCGGCCAACGCCGTCGAGCCTCGATAGCACTAGCCCACATTATTCATGAACGAACCGGTTGAGGGGACACGCTCGCGGAGAAACGCGTTCGGAGCAGGCCGTTCCGATCACGAAAAACGCCGCGTAGGCCAGCGACACGGCGTGGGGATGGGGGCCCCCACGCCATGGCCGCCGACGATACGCCGGAGCGGCGTTTTTCCGGCCTGCGGAGCCGCGTTTCGGAGCGAACGTGTCTCCTCGACCCTGCGGTGTTCATGAATAATTCGGGCTAGCCCGCCCTCATCCCGGCTGAGCACCACGGGAAGGCGAACCGGTTGCTTCGCCCGCACGACGTGCTCCACCGGACCCACGGACATCTGCAGGACGTGCTCGTACAGGAACAGCAGGGCGGCAAGCGCCTGGTTCTGCGTCGACGCGCTGACCCGTTGTGTCGTGGCGAGCCGCGTCAGGAACGCCGAGATGTCAGCCGCACCCAGCGTGGCGGGATGCGCCTTGCGGTGAAAGACGATGTACCGCCGGATCCACGTCACGTAGCCGGCTTCCGTTCGCCGGCTGTAGTGGCGGGTGCGAATCGCCTGCCGGACGCGATCGAGGAGCTTGGGGCGAGACGATTCCATGCGACGACGATGCCATCGTCGTCGCATGATTCGCAAGAAGCGTGGGGTCTACTTCGATCCCTTCCTGGCGGCTTCTTCGGCGGCCTTCTTCTCGGCGAGACGGGCTCCCGCCAGCGTGTTGTAGAGGCCGTAGTTCCCTTCGTGGCAGGCATGCTCGAAGAGCGGCCCCGTGGCCTTGCGCATGGGCAGCTCCGCGGACCAGGGCCTCGTCCAGGTCGACGGGTCCTCGATGGTGAACTGATACCGGATCGTGTCGGCGTCGACGCGGGTGAACCGCTCGGTCACGCGCATGTGCTCGCTCGACCCGTTCAGCGGATTCCTGCCGTTGAGGTTCGTCGTCTCGACGACGAGCGTGTCGCCTTCCCATCGTCCGCGGGAGTCGCCGATCCACTGCCGGATCTCCGGCGGCAGATGGGGGCGTCCGTCGAGCGGGATGATCCGCACGTCGTGCGCCATCTCGAACAGGATCATCACGTATCCCGATGCCTGCACGATCTGGTAGTTGCTGTTGTAGCTCTGCGGCAGCATCGGCGGTCCCGCGCCGGCGAAGATCATGCAGCGGTCGTCGAGCTGGTTGGTCTGCGCCGAGTCCCATCGGCCGACCCGCTTCTCCTGCTCGGCGCGCTCGGCCGCACGCCGGCGTCCTGGCTCGCTCATCGGCGGGAGCCGGCCGTCGGGTGGGTCGACAATCATCGACGTGCGCTGATTCGACGCGTACGGCGCCTGATGCGTATCGAGGCCGAACTGCGTGAAGTCATAGTGCACGTCCTCGATCGTGCCCGGCTCGGTCTGCGCCGCGTCCGCGGCGGCGAGTCGCTTCTCGAGTTCGGCGGCTTCTTCTTTCGTGTAGAACGCCTTGGTGACGTCCTTCGGCCTCTCGAGTGGTGTGTAGGTGGCGTTGGTCCAGAAGCCCTGCAGATCCGGCTGTCCGTCGGGAGTGCGCGGCGGCCTCCACCCGGTGGCCTGCCCGGCAAGGGACAGGGAGGGCGCGGCAACCAGCATGACTACGAATGAAGCGAGCAATCGACGGCCCATGCGAGCCACCTCCTTCAGTTCGTCCCGTCCGTTCTCGTTGTCTTGTCGACCACGACCCGCCCCGCCTTCATCACCCAGCGGACGTGCTCCGGCCTCGAGACGGCGGTGATGTCGGCGAGCGGGTCGCCTTCCACGGCGACGATGTCGGCAAGGAATCCTGGCGCGACGGCCCCGAGATTCTTCTCCATCCCGAGCAGCGCGGCCGCCTCGGTCGTGGCCGCCTTCAGCGCCTGCTCGGGCGTCATGCCGATCTTCACGAACCATTCGAGCTCACGCGCGTTGAGGCCCCAGCCGTTGTAGACCGCGTCGGAGCCCATGACGATGCGGACCCCCGCGCGAAGCGCCTTTCGTGCCGTGTCGACGTTGCGCTGGATGTAATCGCGCAGGCGTTCTTTCGCGCCGGGCGGGAAGTGGTAGACGCTGTCGGCGTTCTCTATGTAGTACTGGTTGTGGTCGATCGTCGGGATGTAGTAGATCCGCCGCCTGGCCATTTGCGCGAGCGTCTCGTCGTCGATGTCCGCCCCGTGTTCGAGCGAATCGGCGCCGGCGCGAACGCCGTCCCGGGCGCCCGCCGGTCCGTAGGAGTGAACCGCGATCTTCCTGCCGAGGGCGTGCGTGGCGTCGACCGCCGCCTTCATCTCCTCGAAGGTGAACGTCTGGAACTGGGTCACGTCGTCGAAGCCGCCGGTCGATCCGTGCATCTTCACCCAGTCGGCCCCGGACGCGATGACCTGGCGCACGCCGCGGATGACCGCGTCCACCCCGTCGACCATCAACCCGATCGGCGCGGGCGGCGCGGTGCTGCGCGTAATCCGGAGCGCCGTGCCGGACACGAACATCCGCGGCCCCACGATCCTTCCCATGTTGACGAGGTCGCGCATCGCCAGGTCCACGCCGCTCGCCGCGTTGAGATCGCGGATCGTCGTCACGCCGGCCTCGAGCGCCTTGCGGGCGTTCTCCTGCGCGAAAGAGGCGACGACGGCGGGGTGACGCGGCGGCTCGCTGCGAGGCGTGGTCACCCCATCCCAGAAGTACGTGATGTGGGTGTGGGCGTCGATCAGTCCCGGAATGCCGGTATACCTGGAGAGGTCGATCACCTCGGTGCCGCTCGGCAGCGGCGGATTGCCCGTGGCGACCCGCGCGACGCGGTCGTCTTCGACGATGACGACGGCGTTGCTGATGACCTTGCCTTGTCCGTCCACCAGCTTGCCGAGCTTGATGGCGGTGGTCGCCGCCAGCGCAGTCGAAGAGGCGAGAACGCCCAGAATCGCCAGCAGTGGTGCGATGCGCATCGGGTCGGACAGGTCGGGGCGAGCGTAGTGCCTCGGGGGGGCACTGTCAAGCCGATGTCCAGCGGACGCGCCAGGCGGGGCCGCGCGCCGGCCCCGTCTTGATTCTTCGCGCCGCTCCGCAACAGCCGTGCGATGATCCGCCGCGGAGGGCCGGAGACGATGAGTGCCGCGTTGAAGACGCTCGAGATCGAACACCGCCAGGCTCGACCTCGCCATTGACCGCCGCGCCTCCTGATCGCCCTGCCCCCGGCGACGGGCGCCTGAGACGCCTGGCCGCGCTCACGGCCGCGTCGCTGGCATTTGCCGCGGTGTTCTGCTGGCCGCTCTTTGGATCGCTCGGAGAGGTCGGCGTTCAGCGCGACTGGGACCAGCACCTGGCCTTCCACTGGGTGCCGTTCGCGACCGTCACGCAGTACGCCCAGATCCCGCTGTGGAATCCGTTTCTGTGCGGCGGCATGCCGATGCTCGGCAATCCGCAGTCGCGGTGGCTGACGCCCTTCTTCGTCCTTCACCTGTGGGGCGGCCCCGAGCTCGGCCTCGAACTGGAAATCATCGCGCACATCGCCCTCGCCTGGTTGGGCGCGTTTCTCCTGGGACGCACCTGCGGCCTGTCACGGCTCGCCGCGCTCGCGCCGGCGACGGCGTTTGCCGGTTCCTCCTATCACTACCTGCATCTGGCGGAAGGCCATCTGACGTGGCTGCCGTTCGCCTACATGCCGTGGATTCTGGCTGCCGCCTCGTCGAACCGGCCGCTGCTCGCCGGTGCCGGACTCGCCCTGGCGATCGGCGAAGGCGGGGTGTACCCGGCGACCTACACGGGATTGGCGCTGGGCGTGCTCGCACTCTACGGCAGCCTCGCCGGCCGGTCGGCACGCCCGCTGGCGCATCTGGGTGCGACCGGCGCGATGGCGGCATGCCTGGCCGCGCCGAAGCTCCTCCTCGTCCTGCCCCTCCTGGCCCGCAACCCCCGACTGACCGCGGCGCGGGAGCACACCTCGCTCGACGTGCTCGTGCAGGCACTGGTCGGCCGGGGGACGTCGGTTCCCCCCGGATACGACTACGGGTTCCACGAGTACGGCGCGTACGTTGGACCGATCTTCCTGCTCCTGGCGATGTACGGCGCCTCGGCGTGGACGTTGAAGCGCCGCACCGCTCCCTGGCTCATCCTCTTCGGCCTCGGTCTCGTGCTGTCGTTCGGCGGGGCGCTCGGCGGCGAGTCCTCGCCGTGGGCGCTGCTGCATCGACTGCCGCTGTTCGCCTCCCTTCGTGCGCCCTCGCGCTTCCTCGTGCTGAGCGTCCTGGCCGTGGGCATGCTCGCGGGCTTCGGCGTCGATCGACTGGCGAGGGAGGACCGGGGGCGCCGTCGCGCCGCGGCCGTTGCGTTGCTCCTGACGGCCGCCGCCGACCTGGCGCTCATGGGCCCCCCTCATCTCCAGAACGTCTTTGCGACGTCGGGCACGTCGCTCCAGCGGTCGGAGAGCTTCGTTCAACTCGACGACGAGGACAACCGACGCACCTACGCGATCGCCCGTGCAAACATGGGCGCGCTCAACTGTTACGAACCGTTGCAGCCCACGGTTGCGCCCATCGGGATCAACGAGCCTGGCTATCGCGGCGAGCAGTACCTGCTCGCGGGCGGCCGCGTGAGTCGAGTCGAGTGGTCGCCCCATCGCCTGACCTATGAGACGTCCTCGGATGGTCCGAATACGCTGGTCATCAACGCGAATTTCGACCGGTCGTGGCAGGTCGTGGCGGGCCGGGGTCGGACGTTCGATTACGGAGGCCTGCTCGCCGTCGAGATCCCGCCCGGACCGCAGCGCCTCTCGGTGGCGTACCGGAGCACGCGATTCACGCTGGGGGTGATGCTGGCGCTGGGCGCCCTGGTCTTCGCCTCCTTGGCGACCAGGAGCCGCTGGCGCTCGGTTCGTGCGAGGCTCGCTGCATCGACGAGGAGCGTGTTCGTGTAGTCGGTCAGCCGCCGCACGACCGCCGGCCGGCTCCGTGAGCCAGGTCGCCGGATGCGCAATATTCCGCGCCGTTGAAGTCGCCCGTGAACAACCGTCCGTCACACGGCTTGACATCCCGCAGACCTGTCCCTATGGTTACGGACAACTTGCCGCCGTCGCGGCGAAGGAGGTTCTCCCGTGAGGCGTGGATTCGCGGCGTTGACTGTCGGCGTGGCGGCGCTCTGCATGCTCGCGCCGGCGTCGGTCGTGGGACAGACCTCGCCGGCCGCACCCTACGTGCCGCCGCGCACGGCGGACGGACAGCCGGACCTGCAGGGTGTATGGCAGGTGCTCAACACGGCTGCGTGGGACCTCGAGGATCACGGCGCGCGGCTCGGCGTGCCCGCCGGTCGGAGTGTGGTGGAGGGCGGCGCCATCCCGTACCAGCCCGCGGCGCTCGCACGGAAGAAGGAGAACTTCGAGAAACGTGCGTCGCTCGATCCGGAGACGAAGTGTTTCCACCCGGGAGTGCCCCGGATCACGTACATGCCCTATCCGTTCCAGATCGTGCAGCAGGCCGACAAGGTCTCGATCCTCTACGAGTACCTGCATACCGTTCGGTACGTCTACATGAACGGCAATCCGCATCCTCGAGGACAGATCGAATGGTGGATGGGGGATTCGCGCGGCAGGTGGGAGGGGAACACCCTCGTGGTGGACGTGATCCACTTCACCGACCGCACCTGGTTCGATCGGGCCGGGAACTTCCATAGCAGCGCCCTCCACGTCGTCGAGCGCTACACGCCGACCGGCCCGGATCACCTGCTCTACGAGGCCACGATCGAGGATCCGAAGGTGTTCACGCGGCCGTGGAAGATCAGCATGCCGCTCTACCGGCGCCAGGAGAGGAACGCCGAGCTCTTCGAATATGAGTGCAATGCGTACCTGCTCGAGCAGGAATGGACCAATCCCGCGTCGACGTTCTTCGAGAAGCGGTGAGCGGGTATATGAGAAAGCGAGGTGTCGCGTGAGCCGTCGAGTCGCTGCGATCGAATCCCTCTTGGCGATCGCGCTCCTGGTCGTGCTGCTCGTGCCGGTCGCGGCCGGGCAAACCGTCTGGCCCAAGGGCCCGAAGCTTCCGATGGCAAAGACGTGGCTCGCCGAAAAGGCGAAGCTTCCGCCGTATACGCCGCCGCGCACTCCCGGCGGGGAGCCCGATCTCCAGGGGATCTGGGACGGCGCAGGCGGCGACAACAACAGCTATCTCGAAGACCACGAATACCTCGACGATACGACACCGGCCCAGGAGAGCTTCGTCTCGGACCCGCCGGACGGCAAGATTCCCTACACCCCGTGGGCGCTGGCCAAACGGATGGAGATTCTGAGGAGCCTGGCGCGGGGATGGCCGGGCGAGACGGGCGAACGCCTCCACGTCTCGCCGGGATCCTTTTGCCTCGACTACATGCCGGTGTTCTCGTTCGATGCGCATGAGATCGTGCAGAAACCCGGCTACGTGGTCATGCTGAGCAACGAGGCCTATCGAGTCATCCCGACCGATGGACGTTCGGCCATCAGCCAGAATGCGAAGTTCTGGTTGGGCACTTCGCGCGGCCGCTGGGAAGGCAACACCCTGGTCGTCGAGGTGACCAGTCTCAACGGCAAGGGATGGTTCGACAGCACCGGGCAGTTCTACAGCGAGAATACGCGCATGATCGAACGCTGGCGGCTGGCCGATGCGAATACGATGGACTACGAGGTGACGGTCGAGGATCCGACGATCTATACGCGGCCGTGGAAGATGAACTTCCCGAGACGACGGGCCGGAACTGGGAGAGGGCCTCGCGGCGTCACCGCCGTGTCGGACCCGACCGCGGTGGAAGACCAGCGGTATGCGAAGGAGTTCTGGGAAACCGGGTGCTACGAGGGAAACGCTCACACCATCGAAGTGACCCGCTCGCTCGGCTTCAAGTGGTTCAGCGGGGTGACGCCGCCGAAGTGACCCGCCGGTCAGGATGAGTGACGTCGCGTCCGGCGTGGGCACGTGGGTCCGGCTGACACCGGACGCGACGTGCCGGCGATAAGGCCAGTCTAAGAGCTCGACTCATCGACCTCTTACGTCCGTCTGGTAGGTTGTCGTCATGCTACTGGTCATGGCGATGGCCGCGTCGATCGCCGGCGGTGTCCACCCGCATTTCTCCGAAACCGGCGGTTCCCTTCCACAGACGCCGGCGCCGTCGGTCGTCACGCTTCAGGATGCGATAGGCCGCGCGCGCATGCGCTCGCCCCTCGTCGAAGGGGCGCGGGAGCGGGAGCGCGCCGCATCGCTGGCGCGCGCCGTGGTGCCGCGAACCCCCAATCCGCTCTTCGAATTGCGCGGGGAGAACTTCGGGCCGGTGTCGACGACGCGGCTGCCCCGCGACGTGTTCGCCACGGTGAGCCAGCCGATCGAGCTGGGAGGCAAGCGCGGCGCGCGGCTCGCTGACGCCGCTGCCGCCGGAAGCCTCGCCTCGGTCGACGTGGCGACGGCCGAGTGGGCGGTGACCGCCGATGTCGTCGAAACCTACATCGACGCGCTGCGCGCGCGGGACGTCATGGCGACGCTGCTCGAGCAGCGCCAGGGCGTCGGCGAACTCGTCGACATCCTGGCGCAGCGCGTCCGTGAAGGGCTCTCCGCGGAGGCGGATCTTCGCAAGTTCGAAACCGAGCACACCCGGCTGGCGAGCCAGGCCACACGGGCGTCGATTGCCCTGCAGTCCGCCCTGGTGCTCCTGTCGGCGACGGTCGGCGACGAGCTGCGATCAGAACAGCTGGTGGCGCCGCGGGTGCCCGAGTCGGCCCTGACCCGGGTGGCGCTCGTCGAAGCCGACATCCTCAATCGCGCCGACGTCCGCACGGCGGTCGCTCGCCTCGAGCGGGCCGAAACGCTGGCCGCGCTCGAGCGGGCGCGCGGGGTTCCGGACGTGACGGTCACCGCCGGGTACAAGCGGACGAGCGGCTTCGACACCGCCGTCGCGGCGGTGACTGTGCCTATCGCCTTCTTCGACCGGAATCGCGTGGCCATCGCTCACGCGGCGGGCGACGTGAGCGCGGCACGCCTGGATCTGCAGCGGGTCCGGCAGCGTGCGCTCGCCGACGCGCAGGTCCGATGGGCCGCTGCTCGCGACCTCTCGGCGCAGGCGGCGCGGATCGAGGGCGACCTCGTCGCGCCTGCCGCCGTCGTGCGCACCGCCGCCCGATCTGCCTTCATCGAGGGGCGGGGCGACGTGCTGCAGCTCGTGGACGCCGAGCGCGTCTACGGCGAGGCCTCGCGGGAGGCGCTCGAGCTGCGCCTCGACGCGACGCTCGCCACGATCCACGCCAGACTGGCCCTCGGGGAGACGACAGTCCCATGACCGACTTGCAGACGACGATTCGATCCGCCGAGGGTCCGACGCGGCGCCCGGGCCGCTCGTTCCTGGCGGCGCTCGCGGCGGTGCTCTGGCTCGGGGGATGCGACAACGCCTCGGCGCCGGACGTCTCCGGGACGGCCGCTCCACCCCCTGAGACAGCGGCGGTCCCGCCAGACAACACGCTCACGCTCACAGAAGAGGCGATGAGCGCCGGCGGCATCCGGGTGGAAGCGGCACGTGCCGAGGGGCGGGCGGGCTACTTCGAGACGCCTGCCGTGCTGCGAGTGGACGAGACCCGCACCGCCCGCATCGGCTCGATCGTCGAGGGCATCGTCTCCGAGGTGGCCGTGCAGGTCGGCTCCCGGGTCCCGAAGGGTGCGCTCCTGGCGAGCATCCACAGCCACCTGGTTCACGAGGCGTGGGCCGGGTACCGGCGGGCGCTCGCGGAACGGCGCCGGGCGACGACCGAGCTGGCGTTCGCCACCGACGCCGAAGGACGCGCCCTTCGCCTGCTGGCGACCAAAGCGGTCTCCCAGCAGGAAGCCGAGCGCGCCCGGACCGACCGGGCGGCGGCCGAGCAGACGCTCGTCATCGCCGAGAGCGAGGTGCTGCGCGCCCTCGACGAGCTCGACCACCTCGGGATCATGACCGAGGACATCGATCTGAACAACCCGAGGGAGACCATTCCCATCACGGCCCCGCTCGGCGGCGTCGTGCTCGATCGGCTGGTGACGGAGGGCACCGGGATCACTCCCGGTACCCTGCTCTTCGTGATCAGCGATCTATCGCGTCTTTGGGCGGTGGCGGAAATCGACGAGACCCGCCTGCCCGCGCTGGCCGTTGGCCGGACGGTGGAGCTGACCGTCCCCGCGTATCCGCAACGGACCTTTTCTGCGCGAATAGTGGCCATCGGCGACGTCGTAGACCCGGACACCCGCCGGGTGACCGCCCGCATCGAGGTGGACAACCGGGACGGCGCCCTCAAGCCGCAGATGTACGCGGCGGTGCGCGTGCAGACCACCGACGAAGCGGACATCGTCCTGGTGCCCGCCTCGGCCGTGCAGAAGCTGGACCAGCAGACGGTGGTCTTCGTCGAGCAGCAGCCGGGCCGGTTCAGCCGACGGGCGATCGTGCCGGGATCCGAACGAGAGGGGTTCGTCGAAGTCGTCGACGGGCTCCAGGCCAACGAGCGGGTGGCCACGGCGGGCACCTTTCTGATCAAGTCGAAGTTCCTCGAGCGCGGGCAGGCGGAATGATCCACCACGGCTTCATCGAACGTCT
>Ga0156279_108_pt2 | contig 65368 bp, 58 predicted proteins | sample RifCSPlowO2_12_FD_107928 | JGI IMG/M metagenome (GOLD analysis project Ga0156279, IMG submission 107928) | Acidobacteria bacterium RIFCSPLOWO2_12_FULL_68_19 | reverse complement strand
GCCGGTGCCCTCCTGTGGCACACCGGCTTCGGTAACATGAGTTTTGGCGCGACGACCTTTCCTTCGGTAACACTTACCATGGCGCGATACGAAGGCTGGAACCCGTGCGCCCTGCGCCGCCATCAACGCGTCGCCGTTTCCGCCGCCGCGTCGTAGACGATCCGGCCGCCGACAATGGTCATGACCGACTTGATCGAACGGATCTCCTCGGCGGGCACCGTCAGGTAGTCGCGATCCGCGACGAACATGTCCGCGAGCTTGCCCGGCGCGATCGAGCCGAGGTCGTTCTCGCGATTCACGAAGTATGCGTTGTTGCGGGTATGCGCCACGAGTGCGTCCTCTCTGCCGATCGGGTACTTCATCGTGATTGTGCCGGCGCCGAGCAGCCTGCCCGTGACGGCCCAGCCGAGCGTCGTGAACGGCCGGAACTGATTGACCTCGAAGGCGTCGGTGCCGAAGCCCCAGTGGATGCCGCTGTCCTGCACGGCCTTCAGGTTCGGCATCGCGTAGCCGCGTTCGCCGAAGCGCCGCACGAACGCCGCACCGGAGATGACGCCCCGGGGGTGGATGGCGATCCACATGCCGAGCTTCCGCATCCGCTCGAGCTGGTTCGGCGTCACCTGCTCCATGTGCATGAAGGCCCAGCGCTTGCCGCGCACCGGCACCTCGCCGGCAAACGCCTCGATCTGCTTCAACTGCTCTTCAATCGTCCATTCCATCGTCGTGTGGAGCATCACCGGGATGCCGGCCTGCGCCACCGCCTTCGCCATCCGCCCCCACTCGTTCCACGTCGAGGCGGGCACGGTCGGCTTGGTGTCGTAGACGTTGTCCGGCACGTTGACCAGGCGTTCGCCCCAGTTGACGTGGTCCATCCACTCGTCGCCGTCGAAGTACCGCAGCTTCGGGATTCCGGCAATCACCTGGTCGGTGGTGCGCCCCTGGCCGGTGGAGGTGCTGAAGCAGAAGAACCGCATCGAGACGGTCTTCCCCTCCTTGATCCACTGGCGGTACTCGTTCTCGTACTGGCACGCGCCCGCCGAGGAGGTCAGACCCGCCATGGCAAAGTCCTTCATCATCTTCATGCTGCTCGACTCGAAGATCTCCGCCGGGATGTTCTTGAGGACGCCAGAGGCGTTCCGGAGGATGCCGCCGACCCGATCGCCGTCGACGATCCCCGTCGCGCGTCCGCTCGCGTCGCGCCGGATCTCGGAATCGGTCATCTTCTCCATGCCGGTCAGCTCGATGGCCCGGCTGTTCAGGTAGTACTGCTCGCGGGAGAACTGCAGGAAGACCGGGTTGTTCGGAAAGTACTTGTCCAGCTCGTCGCGCGTGAACGGTCGCGGGTCGTCGGTGAAGACGTCGGGCGCCCAGCCGCCCAGCGTGAAGATCCACTGGCCGGGACCCTTCATCCTGGCTCGGGCCTGGAGGACCTGGATCGCCTGTTTCCGCGTCTCGACCCCGTCGAGCCGATCCTCCAGCGTCCAGTAGGCGCCCTCCTCCTGGTAGTGGGCGTGGTTGTCGATGAAGCCCGGCATCACCGCCCGGCCGCGCAGATCGATCCGGCGCGTGTTCGGCCCGGCGAGCCGGTTGATCTCCTGGTTGGTGCCGACGGCGACGATCCGGTCGCCTCGCACCGCCACCCCCTGTGCGATGGAGAACCGATCGTCCACGGTGATGATCTTGCCGCCCGTCAGCACGAGGTCCACCCCCGGCTGCTGGGCGCCCAGGAGCACCGACGACACGGCGCACCCCGCCACGATGCCGAACCACACGACCGTCAGACTGCTGCGTCTCATATCTTCCTCCCGCCCGTTCCGCCATGATATCAAGGCTCATGAGCACACCGCATCCGGTCGGCCGCCGTCGATTCCTGGGTGGATGCTGCGCCGCCGGCGTGGGCGCGATCGCGGCCGGACACGCCCGCGCCCAGAGCAGCCGCAGGGCCGTCGACGTCCACGCGCACTACTTTCCCGAGCGCTTCATCCGCGCGATCAACGAGGAGGGCGGGCCCCCCGGCGTCTCGTTCGATCTGTCGAAGCCGGAGGCGCCCATCTTCAACATCGGCGGCGGGCGCATCCCGATCGACGTGACGTACTGGGATCTCGAGCGGCGCATCGCCCGGATGGACGCGCAGGGCGTCACGCTGCACGCGCTGTCGCTGACGACCCCGTTCGTCTACTGGGCGCCGCCCGACCGCGGGGCCGCGCTGGCGCGCATCGTCAACGACGCGATGATCGAGGCGCACCGGGCCTATCCCGGCCGCTTCGTCGGCTGCGCGGCGCTGCCGCTGCAGGCGCCGGACCTCGCCGTCAAGGAGCTCGACCGCCTCGCCGGGTCGCCTGCGATCCGCGCCGCCTACATGCCGTCGAGCTTCGCGGGCACGGAGCTGTCGGACGCGTCGCTCTTCCCGATCTACGAGGCCTGCCAGGCGCGGGACCTGCCCATCCTGCTGCACCCCGACCAGGTGGCGGCGGCGCTCGGGGCGAACCGCCTCCAGCGGTTCTATCTCGCCAACATTCTCGGCAATCCGTTCGACACGGCGATCGCCGCGGCGAACCTGGTGTTCGGCGGCGTCCTCGACCGCTTCCCCCGGCTCACCTTCGTGCTGCCGCACGCCGGCGGCGCGGTCCCGTACCTGGCGGGCCGGCTGCAGCACGGCCAGCAGGTGCGTCCGGAGAATCGGGGCGTCGCCGAGAAGCCGTTCATGGAGTACCTCCGGCGCTTCTACTACGACACGATCACGCATTCGCCGGAGTTGCTGCGGTTCCTGATCGATCTGGTCGGTGTGGACCGGGTGATGCTCGGAAGCGACTACTGCTTCGACATGGGCTACGAGCGTCCGCGCGAGATCATCGACGCGCTGCGCCTCCGCCCGGCCGATCGCGACAGGATCTACGGCGGAAACGCGGCGCGGCTGCTGAAGATCTAGCCCAAGGCCCAACGCCCAACGCCCAACGCCCAACACCCAACAGTTAGGTGAGATTCGGCAGCCGGCAGCCACTTGTCCGCTACCGGCTACCAGCTACCGGCTACCAGCTACCAGCTACCGGCTAGTTCCGCGCCGTGCTCTGGCCGGGGAAGTTCGCCACGCGCCGCGCGGCGCCGGTCAGCTCGACGACGTGCAGGCCCGTGTTGGCGCGGTCGGCGATGTAGATGTAGCCGCGATCGTCGACCTCCACGTTGTTGCTCTGAATCGCAATCTTGCACCGGCGCTCGGCGCCCTGTCCCACGCAGCGCTGGTCGGTCTTGTCGGTCGTCGCGGGGATGTAATAGCCGATCTCCTTCAGATCGTAGGGATCGCGGATGTCAATCGCCCGCACGCCGGCGTTGAACCAGCTGACGAAGAGCACGCGCCCGTAATAGATCGGCGTCGGGTTCTCGTGCGAGGCGTGCGCGCCGAAGCGCCCGCCGCGGCCGCAGAAGTTGCCGCTCGCCTCGGGCACGTTGAACGTCTCCACGCCGATCGGATTGGTGTCCCACGTGATGTCCACCATCCGGACGAACTGCCGGTTTTCGAGGCATTCGTTGCCGGTCGTCTCGCCGACCACCGCCAGGAAGTCCCGGTGCGGGCCGCCCGTCGTCAGCCGCGGAATCGTGTCGCCGTGCTCGTGCCCGGCGCCCGGCTGGGGATGATTGGCGGGGGGCCGCTGCTTGGCGAACTCCGGCATCGGCATCCCGAGCAGCGGCAGCGACGTGTGCGCGCCCGACTCCGGCGGAAGGTCGATCTGCGTGATGACCGGATACCGCAGGTTCTCCGGCGTCGGTTCTTTCGGCCCGTTCAGCAGCTTCTCGCGGTCGACGACCTGGACGATGCCCCCGCGCCCCGTGCCGTGCGAGAAGTAGACGCGATTGCCCTTCGGCCCGAGCGAGATCGGCCCGTGGAGCTCGGTCGGCACCTCTCCGGTCGCGCCCGGCTGCTGCCCGACCACGCCGTAGTCGCGAACGAAGACCGGGCTCGCCGGATTGCCCAGGTCGTAGATCTTCGTCATCCGGCGCGTCCGCCAGGCGGGATCGCCCGACACGAGATACGCGATGCCCGTGTCGCATTCCCAGAAGCTCTTGTGCGTGTCGCGCAGGCCGCTGACGACGACGGTGACCCGCGCCGGCTTCTCCGGGGCCGTCACGTCCCAGACCTCGTGGGCCGAGCCGCCGAAGGAGCGCAGCATGTAGACTTTCGTCCGGTCGGCGCGCGGCAGCCGGCTGCCGTTGCAGACCGCCACCATCTGGGCGCCGCCCCCCTCGCCTTCGCCGGCATCGCCGGGGATGTGGGCGAGATACCGCGGACTGCGCGGGTTGGTGACGTCGACAACCGACGTCCCGTTCTGCTCCATCCGTCCGGTCAGCGAATTCTGCGCCTGCCCGCCGTGGTGACCGACGTAGGCGATGTAGCGGTCGCCCTGCCGGTGGATCACGGGCATGTAGGCGCTGCGGGCCTGCAGATCGCTATGGCCGAGCAGCGCCATATCGCGCGAGTCCGCCTGGTTCTGTGCGCCCACCCCCGCGCCCAGCGCCAGCGCCATCGCCGCCACCGCGAGATGCCAACGTTTCATACAACTCTCCTGGCTAATAGTCCGTCCCGACTCCCAACCCCCACCCGGCAGCAAAAATCGTCATGCGCTTATACCATAAGGGACGCGATGACACACCACTCCCGATCCAGCCGGCGGACGTTCCTGTCCGCCGTGACCGCCGGGCCGCTGTCGGCGGCTCTCGTCCGGGCGCAGCGGCCGCCCGAGTTCACCTTCACCCAGTACCACAACCAGACCGCCGAGAGCTCGCTGCATCGCCGTCTCGAGCAGATGTGGACGGCCGTCCGCAGCGAGAGCGGGGGACGCATCGAGGTCCGGGTCTTTCCGGAGAACAACAAGCACCCGGGGAGCGACCCCGCGGTGCTGCAGATGCTCGTCAAAGGCGAGCTGGAATTCTTCACGCTGATGGGCGGCATCCTCGGCAACGTCGTGCCCGCCACCAACGTCCAGCAGGTGCCGTTCGCCTTCCGCTCGGCCCCCGCGGCGCACCGGGCGATGGACGGCGCGCTCGGCGCCTACCTGCGGCAGGAGATGGCGGCCAAGGGGATCGTCGGCTTTCCCGTGGGCGCCTTCGACAACGGAATACGGCAGATGGCCGGGCGCACCCGGCCGATTCGGACACCCGACGACCTGGCGGGCCTGCGCATGCGCGTGCCCGACGGCCGGATGTTCGACGATCTGTTCCGGGCGCTCGGCGCCGAGCCGGTGACCGTCAACAGCAGCGGCATCTACGAGGCGCTCAGGAGCGGCAAGGTGGACGCGCAGGAGAATCCGCTGGCGTACATGCATTCGTTCCGGCACTACGAGGTGATGAAGTACGTCAGCATGACCAATCACATGTGGTCGGGATTCAACCTGATCGCGAATCAGGCCGCGTGGAACCGTCTGCCCGCCGATCTCCAGGCGACGGTCGAGCGCCACGCCGCACGAGCCGTCCGAGAGCAGCGCCAGGATCAGGAGCGCGCCAACCGCGACGCCCGCGGCGCGCTCGCGGGCCTCGGGCTGGCGTTCAACGACGTCGAGGAGGCGCCGTTCCGCGCGCGCCTCTCCGGCCTCTACGCGACGTGGAAGCAGATCCTCGGCGCGAAGTGCTGGAGCCTGCTCGAAGCCGAGGTGGGCCGGCTTGGGTGATCCCGGAACACCGAGGCGCCACAGACACCGAGACCAAGAACACAAGAAACTTTCTCGGTGCCTCGGTGTCTCGGTGTTTCGTGATCAAGGCGCGGGCGCGAGGATCGCGAGCACCAGGAGCCGTCCGGCGCCGGTGTTGCGCACGCCGTGGGGCACGCCGGCCGGCGCCACCAGGAGATCGCCCGCCTGCATCGGCAGCTCCCGTCCGGCGAGCAGGAAGGTGCCGCTGCCGTCGACCACCTGATACACCTTGTCCAAGTCGGCGTGCGCGTGGAGCGCGTGCGCCTGGCCCGGCTCGAACGCGTTGAGGCCGACGAGCAGCCGCGGCGACTCGTACAGCGTGCTCTTCCCCATCTTGTCCGGCCGCCACTCGGCGTGGTCGGCGGGACGGATCACGGATGGATGCTCCTTGGAAGACATGCGCCGATCATTGTCCATCCGTTGACTCCACGTTGGCGCCTTTGCCGCCCACTCCAGACCGGCGGCTCCGGCGATTTTCGCCCGAATCGCGCGTGCTACACTTGAGGTTTGCCGGCCGCATGGTGGGTGTAGCTCAGGGGCAGAGCGCCTGACTGTGGCTCAGGAGGTCGCGGGTTCGAAACCCGTCACCCACCCCACGTTCCTTTCCTCCCGCACCCTCGCCGCCGCCGGGGGCGTCGCCTCTCTTTCCAGTCGAGATCGGAGAACGGCATCGGGCGTCTGCCGATGCCGTCCGACTCAGAACGTGAAGCGGACTTCCCCGACCACCTGACGCCTGAGCACGTCGCCGAAGACGTGCTGCATCACTTCTTCATTGGTGAGGTTGGTCGCCTTGATGCTCGTGACGATGCGAGTGCCCGCCCAGCGGACACCGAAGCCGGCATTCACGAGCGTGTAGGCCTCGGTCGTGCCCGCATAACGCGCGTCGAGCACGTCCTGCCAGTACGCCTCGTCGGTGTAGTTCACGGTCATGTTCCCGAGGACGCGGCGGTAGCTGAAGTCGAAGCCCGCGTTCACGCGGTTCTTCGGCGGCCAGTTCACGTCGTTGATCGTCGTCCCCGGCGGCAGGTCCTCGGCCACCGGCTTGGCCTGGTACGAGTAGTTGGTGAAGACGTTGAGGTACGCGTTGACCGCCACGTCGACGCCGAGCTCGACCCCCTTGTCCTTGATCGTGCCGAGGTTCAGGTACGTGAACCGCGACGGGAGCACCACCGGCGGCCTGAGGGCCCCCAGCACGCCCACGATGGCCCCGGGCAATCCTGGCGGCGGGCTCAACGGCGTATACGCAGCCACCGGCGTGAAGTAGATGCCGTCGTCGGTGATGTTGTAGTAGAACGCCGCGGTCACGATCGCGCGATTGCGGATCGCCCCCGTGTAGCCCACCTCGTAGGCCGTCATCTCCTCCTGCTTCAGGTCCGGATTGCCGACGGCGCGAACCGGAAAGACGTAGCGCGCGAACGCCGGCGAGATCGCGCCGAGGTTCACCTCGTTCAGCACGGTGGTGTTGAAGTGGTTGTTGATGAACGACGGCGCGCGGAACGCGCGGTTGAAGGAGACGCGGAACGTCTGCGCCGCGTCCGGCTTCACCATGAACGTCGTCCGCGGCGAGAAGACGGCGTCGTCGATCGACGAGAACTTGTCGACCCGCCCGCCAACCACCCAGCGGAAGTGATCGCCGAAGAAGATCTCGTCCTGGATGTACCCGCCGCCTTCGTTGCGGTCGTCGCCCCCGGGGGCGACCGAGATGTCGAAGGTGTTGTGGCGGTAGTTGCCGCCGAAGGTCAGCACCTGGCGCGTGCCGATGGCCCGCGAGTCGGCCGCTTCGACGTCGAACGTCTTGGTGTCGAAGGCGAGCGGCAGCGGCTGCCCCGTCGGCCCGCGGGCGAGCAGGTTCGAGGCGTTGCCGTCGAGCAGGTTCGTGAAGAAGGCGACGCGGCGTGGACCGTTCTGGTAGCGCGTGGAGAAATAGCCCATCCGCGAGTCGCTCGCGATGTCGAACGGGCCGACGCCGCTGTGGATGATCCCCTCGGTGCCTGCGACGCCGCCGCTGACGCTCACCGTGCCGCCGCCGGCGATGTCGTAGTCGACCCGGGCGTCGAACTTCGGCTGGGAGGTGCCGGTGTTCGAGTACGCCGGGTAGGGGGTGCGGAAGGCGTTCGCCATCGCGCCGACCGGGCGCGGCAGCGGATCCTGCGTGAGATAGCCGGCCGACAGCTTGAACGCCCAGCGCTCGTTGACCGCCTCGGCGTGCGAGCCGTTGACGTAGAAGAGCGAGCCGCGGTCGTTCCTGGCGCCCTGGACGCTCCGGTCGAAGGCGCCCGCGCCGATCGTCAGCGTCGTCGGCGCCTGCGCCGCCAGCTCCCGGGGCGACCGGGTGATGACGTTGACGACGCCCGTCATGGCGTTGGCGCCCCAGACCGCCGAGGCGGGCCCGCGAATCACCTCGATCTGCCGGATCTCGTGCGGGCTGGTCGGCACCAGGTCCCACATCACCATGCCGAAGAAGTCGAGGTAGACGCTGCGGCCGTCGACGAGGGCGAGCTGCGAGGTGGCGAGCGTCGAGGTGGCGCCCCGCGTGGTGATGTTGAAGTCGCGGGCGGAGCCCTGCGACACGTTGATGCCGGGCACGGTCCGCAGCAGCTCGCCGATATTGGTCGCCGGCGAGTTCTGAATCGTCGTCGTCGGCACCAGCGTGACCGCCGCCGGCGCGTTGACGAGCCGCTGCTCGGTGCGCGACGCGGTGACGACCACCTGCTCCTCGAAGGACAGCGGCTGCTCCTGCTCCTGGTTGTCGGGAGGCGGGGTTTGCGGCGGCTCCTGGGCGACGAGCGGCGACGCCACTCCAAGGGCACAAAGCATCGACATGAATACGAGACGGGCAATCATGTGGAAGTCTCCTGGAACAAGGGAGGAGGCACTCGGCGGTCCGGCTATTGTCAAACGGCTGGGCCCGGAGCGCAACTCGGAAAAACCCGCGTGGTATGATCGCCGCTCACGCGCCCGTAGCTCAGTTGGATAGAGCGCCGGACTTCGAATCCGTAGGCCGCAGGTTCGAGTCCTGCCGGGCGCGCCAACCGCCTCCGCTCGCAATGGTTCCAGGCGAGCTGCGGCGGATCAGGCCCTTCCGTCCCAACCCGTCAGCACGGTTCGGGGACCGTCAGTTTCCGCGTGGCCGCGCTCTTCGCCTGCCAGGACGCGGAGCGCCAGAGCGCATCGACGAACGCGAGCCTTCGCCGCTCCAGATCGCTCGGGACGACCGTGAGCAACGTCGAAGACACGCGGGCCGCATGGCGGTCGAGATCCCTCTGCACGACCTCGTCGAGAGCGCGCCGGTGGATCCTCCGGTTTGACCCTCGGGTTCGGACTTGACTAAGCTTAGTCCATGAAGACCGTGAATCTTCACACGGCCAAGACACATCTCTCGCGATTGGTTGACGAGGCGGCGGCCGGCCAGGAAGTCGTGATTGCGAAGAGCGGCAAGCCGATGGTCCGCCTCGTGCCGGTGACCGTCAGAGGCCGTCGGACCGGATTCGGCGCCCTCCGGGGCAAGATTCGGATCCGTGAGGATTTCGACGCGCCGCTCCCCGACGACCTGCTGCGGACGTTTGGCGCCAAACGGTGAACCTCCTGCTCGACACGCAAGCGCTCCTCTGGTGGAAGGAGGGCAGCCGCAAGCTCGGCCGTCGCGCTCGGCGGGCCATCGAAACCGAGGCGACCACCGTCCGGGTGAGCGCCGCCAGCGCATGGGAGATCGCGATCAAGGTTCGGGCCGGACGGCTGAAGCTGACCGAGCCGCTGGACCTCTGGATGCCTGACCGCCTGGAGCGCGAGGGATTCCTGATGTTGAGCGTGGCCGTCGAACATGCCGTCGCTGTGGCGCTGCTACCCGACCACCATCAGGATCCATTCGACCGCCTGCTCATCGCACAGGCTCGCGTTGGCGGCTTGACTATCGTCACGTCCGACGCCGCGTTCGATGACTACGACGTCAACGTACTCGACGCGCGCGCGTAACCGGCTGGCGTCAACCCGCATGCGGCCCTTTTCAGCGCAGTCGGCGTACCTCGGCACGCGTACCCTCTTCTCAACAGCACGCTGGGGCAGGCGCTGGCAACGGGCGGCCGCATCCTCGGCTTCATGACCGGGGGCGGCATTCTGCAGGTGGCGGACTTCGTTCGCCAGTCGATCGATCAGGTCATCACCGGCAACCTCCGCCCCGATCGCATCGTCCGGCGCGCCGTGGCGGAGTTCAATCGCGGGTTGCGCCGGCTGCGGCGCATCTTCCGCATGGCCGAGGGCGAGCCCGATGCGGCGCGCCTGGCCTCAGCGCTCGCCGACATCCCGGGCGGCGACGAGGCGGCCGCCGGACCGGACACCGAGTCGGAGGACATCTTCGGTGCGTACGTGTGGTTCGAACGGGCGTATCAGACGCTCGTGAAGGGACAGGCGGACAACGCCCCGTTGAAGTAGCCGGTATCACCGGACGCGGTAGGAGCGGGCAGGGACGGCACCGGCAGTCGGCTCGGAACAGCGAGCCAGATTGATGGTGCCGCTCACCTGCGGATCGAAGGCCCGAAGCCGGCGACGAGCGTCCCGACCGAAAGACGCCGCGCGTCGGGTCGCAGCCGGAGCACCGGCGCGCGGCGTTTCCTCTAAGTGATACGATAGACGGGTTGTCGCGTCGTGCACTCGGGGGCGTCGAATCCGTCGTTGCAGGTTCAAGTCCCGAGCGAGCGACGCGAGTCGAAGGGAACCAACTCACCGTTCGCGCCCGTAGCTCAGCTGGATAGAGCACCAGCCTCCGGAGCTGGGGGCCACAGGTTCGAATCCTGTCGGGCGCGCCATTCACCTCCGCTCGCAGCCGTCCGAGCGTCCTGGCATACAATGCGCCGTTGATGAAGCTCTCGAGCGTCGTGGCAGCCGCCGTCCTGCTCTGCGCCGCCCTTCCGGCCTCGGCGGAGATGGTCGAGCGAAGCGGGCGCTTCGGCGGACTGCAGGTCACCTACAAGGTGGTGCTGCCGGGCGGCTACACGCCGGGCGGCGCCTACCCTGTCGTGCTCGTCTTCACGGGCGGGGCGCAGCAGCTCCGAGGCGCGGAGAACACGCTGAATGCCGACTGGCGCGAGGAGGCAGAGAGACGAGGCTACGTCGTCATCAGCCCCGGCACGCCCGACGGCGAATTGTTCTTCGAGGCGGCCGACCGCATCTTCCCGGAGTTCCTCGACATGATCGTCCGCGAGTACAAAGTGCCCATGGGACGGCTGCACGTGGCCGGACACTCCAACGGAGGCCTCAGCGCGTTCCACGTCGCCGCGAAGTTTCCGGCCTACTTCGCCACGCTCACCGGCTATCCGGGCCTGCTCGATGGCACGGACACGGCGCGGCGCCTCCAGGGGCTGCAGCGGCTCTGCATCTTCATGCACGTGGGCAATCAGGACCCGGAATGGATGACCGCCATGCTGAGGCAGGCGGAGGAGCTCAAGCGACAAGCGTTCCGGATCCAGTTCACGGTCGAGAACGACCAGGCGCACCGGCTGCGCGCCGCCGACATCAATCTCTCGCCGCGCCTCTTCACCCAGATCGAGAGCTGCGGCCGGTAGCCGTCACGGGCATGCTGAACGCCACCGCCGACAAGATCCTGCCGACGACGATCACCGGGTCGCTGCCGCGGCCCAGTTGGTACACCGAGAACCTCGGCCCGCGCTCGTTCCTCGACGCCATGGTGAGCTCCCGCTTCCGGGAACAGTACGTCGACGCGCTTTCCGTGTACCTACGCGACGAGGAGCTGGCGGGACTCGACATCGTCACCGACGGCGACTGCCGCTTCGACCAGGACGTCGGCGGCCAGAGCTGGACCGGCTACCCCACGCGCCACATGGACGGCTTCGACCGTCTCCAGCCGAAGCTGGCCGAGGTCGGCGCCGGCGGGATCGCCTTTCCACGCGGCCACATCCTGCACGACTACCTCGAGGCGCGGGTGATGCCGACGATCGTCGGGCCGGTGGGACCGGGCGAGCTGCAGTACGCCGAGATCTGGAAGACCGCCCAGCGGCTCACCCGCAAGCCGGTGAAGTTCGGGACGGTGACGCCCGAGCTCGTCGCCTTTGCGGTGCAGGACGAGCACTACAAGGACCTGCCGTCGCGCATCATGGCGATTAGCGACGCCTTCAACCAGGAGCTGCACGATCTGGCCGACGCCGGCTGCCCCGTCATCCAGATGGAGGAGCCGCAGATCCATCTGCTGGCGGCGCGCGGGTTCGTCGACGAGGTAATCAATCCGGCCTTCATGGTGAAGGTGTTCAACAACACGGTCCGCGGGCTCCGCGCGAAGACCGAGGTGTGGTGCCACACGTGCTGGGGCAACCCGTCGCAGCAGCGGATGTTCAGGGCCGTCCAGTCCTACAGGCCGGCGCTGGAGCTGCTGAACCAGGTGGATGCGGACGTGGTCACCTTCGAGATGAAGAGCTCGAAGCTGGCCGACCTCGAAGAGGTGGGCCGCGCCATCACGGGCAAGAAGGTCGCCATCGGCGCCATCGACCACCACACGCTGCAGGTCGAGTCACCGGAGGAGGTGGCGGAGGTGGCGCGCGCCGCGCTGCGGCACATTCCGGCCGAGCGGCTCATCCTCTCCTCCGACTGCGGCATGGGACGAGAAGGCATGGGACGCCGCCATGCCTTCTACAAGATGGTGTCGCTCGTCCAGGGCGCCAACATCGTCCGGCGCGAGCTCGGGCTGCCCGAGGCGCCGTCGCTCGGCGCCGACGCGCGCTTCTCGCTGCTCCGCACCCGGTAGCGCGCGCCTCGCCGGCGGACTGCTCGACACCTCGGTCGTCGCCGTCGGCAGCGTCGTCGCGCAGGCTCGGATACAATGGTGTCCTTCGGTGGGGCGGTAGCTCAATTGGCAGAGCAGCAGACTCTTAATCTGCGGGTTGGGGGTTCGATTCCCCCCCGCCTCACCAGCATTTCCACGTAAGTCCGTGCGGGTTCGCTTCGGCTTCGGGCCGGTTCGAGCCCGTTGACACACCAACTGACACACTGACGCTCACGATTCCGCGAGAACGGCGTTGATCCGCGCGGCCGCGGCGCGTTGTGTCTACGCCGCCCGGCGCCGGCGTTTCCGGGTCGAGGTATCGATGCGCACCGGCACGCCGGCGCCGACGAGGTACACGATCAACGCGTCGATGCTGAATTTGTCCAGCCGACCGCGGAGCAGATCGTTCACGCGCGGCTGGGTAATTCCGATGCGGCGTGCAGCCTCGGCCTGCGGAGCCGCGTGTCGGAGTGACCGTGCCTCCTCGACCCTGCGGTGTTCCTGAATCAACCGGGGTAGATGTTCAGCGTCAGCGACACCTGGCTGTGCCCGAGCGTCTCCATGACGACGCGCGGGCGGAACACCATCAAGCGATAACGACATCGGCGGTGATACGCCTGAGACGATGAGATGATTCTGATATGCTTGTGCGTATGGCTGCCGAGATGATCACCATCGACGAAGCTGGCCGGGCGCTCGGCGTATCGCGTGCAACGGTCTGGCGCCTGATTCAGCGCGGCGATCTGCCCAGCATCCGCCGCGGTGGACGGCGGCTCGTTCCATCCACCGCGCTCCGGACCCGCGTACGGCGGAGCCGAACCGGACATATTCCGCCCTTCTCCAACGACCATCCGATCTTCCGCCTCGTCGGTGCCGGCCGGGGTGGCGGCCACATCCCTGGCGCCCGGGACAAGCATGCCATTCTCGACCGGTGACTCGCGGCGTCCTCTGGGATTCGAGCGCCATTCTCGCCCTGCTCGATGCCGACGACGCGGACCACGTACGGGCGGTGGCGGTCGCGCGCCAGATCGCCTCTGAGGCGCGGCCGAGCTTCGTCACCAATTACATCGAGGCTGAGGCACACGCGCTCCTTGTCCGCAAGCTTGGTCGAGCGATCGCTCGGCAGTGGCTGCTGACGGGCGGACTCCCCGTCCTGCGGGCTCTGCCCGCGGAAGAGCAGCGGGCGAAAGAGATCCTGACGCGACACACCGACAAGGACTGGACCCTGTGTGATGCGATCTCGTTCGCCGTCCTCGACGCCCGCCACGTGGCGAGAGCGTTCACCTTCGACCGTCACTTCCGACAATTCGGACGGATTCAGGTACTCGGCCTGTAGCGGTACGCGCGCCTGCGGGTGCAGGCGTTCGATCCCGGAACGCTTCAGCGCCAGGGAGAAGCCATGCGCGCGGCGGCGAAGAGCTCCCGCGGTTTCGTCGCGCAACCTGGCGACTAGCCGCGCAGATTCAGTCTGTGCGCGTTCTGAATCTTCTCGACGACATCGTCAGCCAGATTGGCCTGAGCGGCAAATTCCGGCCAGCGGGTGACGGCCGCGGTGACTTCTCGAAGCAGGGCGTCCGCACGGCCCTGTTTCAATCCCGCGCTCTTGCCGACGGCACGTAGATCAGCCTTCAGGAAGCCATCGCGCTTGCCGTTGATCGTCATCTGGTGTGTGGCGGTCCAGCTCCCAGAAGGGTTGTAGCTGTAAGTAACATCGAAGGCGGGCGCAAGCCTCCACTCTCCGGTCTTGTTCATCAAGAACGCAATGTTCTTGACATGGTCGTCCTGGTTGCGCGCGACAACGTTGAAGAGCATGCGGCGGAACTGCTCCTCTGTTGCAGCCATCGGCAGACCGAGCCGGCGAATGGTCAGGAATGCCTGTTCGTATGCGTAAGCACCGGCCTGGTTGTAGTCGAAGTGCCCCAGCGCGCCGAGCGACTGCATGTGCAGCTTGCTCCCATCGTCGAGGCGATCGAACCGTCGAGTCATGAAATGACGACGGCCGTGCTCCTCGAGCAGGCGGCACTCGGTCATCGTGATGCCGGCAGCCTGGGCCATGAGCGCGTACGCGTACTCGATGGCCCCGTAGCCCCGGGGGTCTTCGAGCTCCTTGTCCTTGTTGCCCGCGACACCGTCGAACTTCAGCAGCCAGTACGTGAAGCCGGCGCCGGAGGGAAGCTGTCCGGACTTCACCTCATTGGTCCGGCGATTCCACGCGATCACAGCCTTCGCTCGTGCACCACCCGCAGAGGTTCCGACCTTCAGAATGTCTGCGAGGGCCTTGCCCCTGGATTTCCCAGAGAAATGTCCTCCGAGGTTCTGGTGATGCGTGAGCACCTCAGAGGCGAGTGTGACCAGAGCATCGACGTTGAGTGTCGTGGAGCGCCTTGGCTTCGGTCCGAGCACCGGGGCGTACTCGAGCGCTCCCATGCCTCGGCTTCCCGTGTAACACAGTCGCTCAATCGCACTGAAGCCGCCCGGGCTGCGGCCCTGCGTGGCGAGCCAGGCGTCAATGAGTGCGTTGCCGAAACGGTCTGGCAGGGAGTCAGCCAACATCCCCGGAAGACCGTGGAACGTTCTACGGGGCAGATCAGGGAACTCGTAGATCTGCCGGCTGAGCGGCATGGTGACCGGGGAGATCTGAATGCCGCTGGCGACGAACGCGGGGGTGAACTGGAAGGTGGCATAGTCGCGTTCCTCGTCCATCGAGACCGCTCCAATGGTTCGCCCCCACAGGCGGACCTCTGCGATCACGACTCATCTCCCCATTTCCATCTTCCTGTCGCCGATAGTGCCGGCCTACGTCTGCCGGACGCGCGTCTCCGACGATGGCCGGCCAGCTTCAACTGTTCGACCGGGCTCACCGTCGGCGACGGGACGAGCGAGTCCAAGCGGTCTGCCATGTCCAAGGCTCGACAGACGCGCACCAACCCCGACAGCCGTGCCGCGACCTCCCCCGACTCGAGGCGCTCGACGGTCCGCTTTGATACGCCTGCCTCCTCGGCGAGTGCCGCCTGCGTCAGGTTCCTGGCCAGTCGCGCGGCCGCGAGGCGGCTGCCAACTTCACGCAGAATGGCCTCATCTGAGAGCGCTCGTGAAATCTTCATAATTCGCTATTTAAGACGGACTATACCATAACTATGGCTATAGTCGTCATTTATGACGAATAACTGTGTGTCAGCCTGCAGAACAGAGGGCGTTCAGTTGCTGGAGCACACTGTCGAGCTGGTTCCAACGCGCGAAATTGCGGCTCACCAGACGTTCCTCACGCCGCTCAGCACAAGGCGACCCGGCGCGTCTTCCCCTTGCCTGCCAGCCACGTGACCGTCGACTTCGGCGCGATGGCCTTCGTAGATGCACGATCCGAACGCGTGACGTTCTTCCTGGATGTTCCCGACGATCTCGCGCACTGGCTTCGCCGTCGGGGGCATCGGTCCCTCTGCGGATCCCGTTCCGCGGGCCATCCTTCCCATCGAGATGGGAACGATCCGTGGGCGGCCACGCCCCGCTCGATCGATTAGCCCGCACTATTCATGAATCAGTCGTTCACGCTTCTCGGTGCGTGGTGCTCGGTTCGTGTTCACGTTCCCTTCGCGGGTTCGCGGTTCACTGGTCGGAGGTCTCTGGCTCGTCCTCGCCGGAACCCCTCGACCCGACAGACGGGGACCGACGAACGGCAGCACCGAACCGGAACACGAACGGAGAAGGGAGAACCCAGCAGTGTGAACGACGCGTTCGTGAATAATCCAGGTTAGAACCCGTACTTGATCCCGAACTGCATCACGCGCGGCGTGCCCGCCAGGGTTGTCACCCGGCCGAAGGTCCCTGAACTGAAATTCGTGTCGGTAATCCGCCCCCCCTGGATGGGACCGGCGATCGGAGCGCCCCAGTTGAACGTGTTCAGCAGGTTGAACGATTCCACGCGGAGCTCCAGCGCCCGGTTGGCGCCGAAGGAGATGAGCCGCGACAGCGCCAGATCCACCGACCAGTACCCGGGCGCGCGCAGGCTGTTGCGGCGGAAGTTGCCGAGCGTGCCCGGCGCCGGCAGCGCGAAGGCGGCCGGATTCAGCCAGTCGTTCGGCGTCTTCTTGCTGCCATACGGGTTGGCGAGCACCTGGTCGACCCGCTGGTTCTGAATCCCGCTGAACGCCCGGTCCTGGCCGGCAATGACGTTGAGCGGCATCCCGGAACGCGCGCTGAGGATGCCCGACAGCCGCCAGTCCGAGAGCGCGGCGCGCAGCGCGCCGCTGGCCACCTGCGGCGTCTGCACGCCGGCGACCAGGACGCCGATGTGCGTCCGATCCTGGTCGCACAGGCCGCGATCGAAGGCCGGGTTATCGGGATCGGTATACCCGTTGGCAATCTGCGGGAACCCGCCGGTCTGCAGCGCCGGATCGCCAAAACAGCGCGACACCGTGTAATTGCCGCTGAGGCTCAGGCCGGCCGCGGCTCGACGCTGGAACGACAGCTTCAGCCCCTTGTAGTCCTGCGTCCCCACCGCCTGGTGGACGTCCATGTTGCCGATGAGCCGGGCCGCCGCCGGGTTCTCGCCCGAGAGCGAGAACACCCGCCGCTGGTTCAGGTTCCCGTTGTTGCTGCAGGTGGCGTAGGACACGCCCCCGAGCGTGCACGGGCCGAGCCCGAGGAAGACACCGGGATTGGTCGCCATCTGTTCCCACAGCCTGTCGGTGTGGCTGCCAATGTAGCTCGCGGCCACCTGCCAACCCGTCCCGAGCTGCCGCTCGATGGTGACGTTCCACTGCTGGATGCGCGGCGAGTTGATGTTCGGATCGGTCGCGCCGTAGGCGCCGAACGGGAGGAACTGCGTCTCCCGGTTCGTCAGAATCGGGTGCGGATCTCCTCCGATATGGGCGTAGGGCCGATCGAAGCCGCCGGGCGGATCCTCCACAATCGAACGATTGCCGTAGGGTGGCGAGTTCGCGTTGATGAGCTGGTACTCGGCGTTCGGGAAGTCGTAGGTCAGCCCGTAGGACGCACGCACCGCCGTGCGGCCGTTCCCGCTCACATCCCAGCCGATCCCCACCCGCGGCGAGAAGTTCAGCCACTGCGTGTACAGCCCGCGCTGGCCCGGCGGGAACCCGGGATCGCCCGGATAGACGAGCCCGGCGGGGGCGTTCACGAAGACCTGGCTCCTGACGTTGTTGCGGAAGTTCTCGCGGCTGAAGTTGTAGACGGCGCCGCTCGTGACGTTCTGTCCGAAGTACGGCTCCCAGCGAAGGCCCGCGTTGATCGTGATCCGCGGCGACGCGCGCCAGGTGTCCTGGGCGTAGAGGCCCACGTACCATTGATCCATCGGCAGAATGGCCGGGCCGCCGTGTTCGAGCCGGCCGACGCGGCCCATGAGCAGGTCCGCCAGTCCCAGCCCGGTCAACTGGCCGGTGAAGATCCAGAACCCGCCCGAGCGCGCATGCGTCTGGAAGTAGTACTTCCAGTAGGCGGCGCTCGCGCCGAGCGAGATCTGGTGATCGCCGCGCACGACCGTGAAGTCGTCGCTCAACTGCGAGGCGTTGGTCAGGAACCGGCTGTTCCCCTGGTTCTGGGCCTCGAAGGCGCCCTGCACCCTCAGCCACATCACGTGGGGTGCGTAGCTGTACACGTCGGAGCCGAGGTCGTAGGGGTCGAAGGTATCGGGCGCGAAGCGGCTGACGGCTGAGCGATTGAACACGAACCGCAGCGAGTTCACCGTGTTCGGGCCGAAGACATGCGTGTCGCCGAGCGCCAGTGAATGGGACAGGCCGTCCATGCCCTGCAGCCCGACGTTGGCCGCGGCATCGAACAGTGACAGCACGGAATCTCCTTCCCGCACCGGATTCGGCATGGTGGCGGAGGTCGCCATGTAACGCCCGAAGATCGTGTCGTCCGCCGTCCGCTGGTAATCGACCCGCCCGAGGTACTGCGCCTCGTTGGTGTCCCTTCGCTGCGAATAGGTCACCTCGCCGCAGGGATCCGTCGTGGCCGGCAGGTACTTGACCAGGTTCAGCGCCGCCCGGCTGAAGAGCGCCGGGTCGACGCGGTTGTTCGCGAACCCCCCGCGCAGCGCGATCTGCCGTCCGCCGTTGCAGGCGGGCGAGGCGAACGTCGTGAAGTCGCCGGCCAGCATCGCCGGCGTCGGTACGCGCGCGAGGTTGGCGGCCGGCTGCTGGCGCACCGTCGTCCCCTGGAACGCCCCGAAGAAGAAGAGCCGGTTCTGCACGACCGGTCCCCCCAGCGTGCCGCCGAACTGGTTGCGCTTCAGGCCGTCGTCGACGCGCCTCCGGTCCGGTCCTATCTGCGCGAACGGGTTCGTCGCGTTGACGCGGCGGTCGCGCAGGAACTCGAAGACGTTCCCGGTGAAGCGGTTCGTGCCCGACTTCGTCACCGCATTGACAGCCGCCCCGGCGTGCATGCCGTGCTGGGCGTTCAACCCGCTCGTCGCCACGCTGAACTCCTGCAACGCGTCGGGAAACGGGAACGGCAGGTTCAGGTTGTCCTGCGGGTTGTTGTGCATGGCGCCGTCGAGCAGGTAGGCCACGCCGAAGGATTGTCCGCCCGCCACCGATACCCCGAGCCCGCCCGGCACGGCCCGGGTCGGCGCGTTGGTGACCTGCACCGCCGCGCCCGCCACCATCACGAGCTCCACGGCGTTGCGGCCGTTGAGCGGCAGCGCCAGGATCTCCTCGTTGCGGACGACGTCGCTGATGCCCGAGCTCTGGACGTCGACGAGCGGCGCCGCTCCCTCCACCGTGACCGACTCCTCCAGCGCGCCCACGGAGAGGACGGCGTTGACGACCGGTGCGGTCGCGACCTGCAGCACGATGCCCGTCTGCACGTAGGTGCGAAAACCGGCGAGCGACACCTCGAGCCGATACGGGCCGAGCGGGAGGTTCGGCAGCACGTAGGCGCCATTGCTGTCGGTCACGTCGGAGCGCGTGAGGCCCGTATCGGTCTGCGTGACCGACACGGTGGCGTCGGGCAGCACGGCGCCGCTCTCGTCGGTCACGCGGCCGCTGAGTTGCGCCGTCGACAACTGCGCCCAGGCAACGGCGCCGCTGACGAGGAGGGACATGATGACGAACGACGAATCACGGCACACACGTCTCATCGATACACTCCCTCGGTTCGAGGCACACCGAACGCAAGAGACCGATCGCTCCTAGAACCCGTACTTGACCCCGAACTGCATGACGCGCGGCGTCCCGGTCATCGAGGTGATCCGGCCGAACGCCCCCGAGTTGAAGTTGTGGTGGGTCCGGTCGGCGCCCATGGCCGGCACCGGCGGCGCCCAGTTGATCGTGTTGAGCAGGTTGAATGTCTCGAGCCGCAGCTCCAGCGTGCGCCCCTCGCCGAACGGGACGAGCCGCGACACCGCCAGATCCACCGCCCAGTACCCCGGCGCCCTGACGCTGTTGCGCTGGAAGTTCCCGAGCGTGCCCGGCGCCGGCTGGGCGAACGCCGCCGGGTTGAACCACGTGTTCGGCGTCTTCCTGTCCCCGTAGGGATTGGCAAGCACCTGGTCGACGCGCTGGAACTGAATCCCGCTGAACGCGCGGTCCTGTCCCGCGATGACGTTGACCGGCTGACCCGAGCGGACGCTGAGAATCCCTCCGACGCGCCAGTCGGAGAAGGCGACGCGCAGCCCCGGGCTGGCGAACTGCGGCGTCAGCACGCCGGCGCTGAGCACTCCGATGTGGGTGCGGTCCTGGTCGCAATAGCCGCGATCGAAATCGGGATCGTCCGGATTGGTGTAGCCGTTGGCGATCTGCGGGAACCCGCCCGTCTGGTACGCGGGATGGCCGAAGCAGCGCGAGAGCGTGTAATTGCCGCTCAGGTTGATGCCCGTGCCGCGGCGCTGGAACGACAGCTTGAGCGCGCGATAGGCCTGCGTCCCCACGTCGCTGTGGATATCCAGGTTCCCGATGAGCGCCGCCGCCGCCGGGTTCTCCCCCGAGAGCGAGAACAGCCGCCGCTGGTTCAGATTCCCGTTGTTGGTGCACGTCGCATAGAACACCCCCTGCAGCGTGCAGGGGCCGGTCCCCAGGAACACGCCCGGATTGGTCGCAACCTGATTCCACAACCGATCCGTGTAGCTCCCCAGGTAGGTCGCCGCCACCTGCCAGACCCTGCCGAGCTGCCGCTCGATCGTCACGTTCCACTGCTGAACGCGCGGCGAGTTCAAGTCCGGGTCGGTGGCGCCGAACGCTCCGTACGGAATGAACCGGGTGTCGCGGTTCGTGAGAATCGGATGCGGATCCCCGCCGAGGTGCGCGTAGGGCCGGTCCAAGCGCCCCGGGGGATCCTCGACGAGGGTGCGGTTGCCGTAGGGCGGCGAGTTCGCGTTGATGAGCTGGTATTCCGCGTTCGGGAAGTCGTAGGTGAGCCCATAGGAGGCGCGCACCGCCGTGCGGCCGTCGCCGGCGACGTCCCAGCCGAGACCGACGCGCGGCGAGAAGTTCAGCCACTGCGTGTTGATCCCGCGCGTCCCGCCGGGGAACCCGGGATCGCCGGGGTAGGTCAAACCGGCCGGCGCGTTCACGAACACCTGGCTCTTCACGTTGGTCCGGAAGTTCTCGCGGCTGAAGTTGTAGACCGCGCCATTGAGGACGCTCTGACCGAAGTAGGGCTCCCAGCGAAGGCCCGCGTTGAGCGTCACCCGCGGACGCACGCGCCAGGTGTCCTGGGCGTACAGACCCAGGTACCACTGGTCCATCGGCAGGAGCGCCGGCCCGCCGTGTTCCAGACGGCCGATCCGCCCCAGCATCAAGTCCGCCAGCCCGAGGCCGGTCTGCTGGCCGCTGAAGGTCCAGTTGCCCCCGGACCGCGCGTGCGACTGGAACGAGAACGTCCAGTAGGCGAGGTTGCCGCCGAGCGCCAACTGGTGATTCCCGCGCACCAGCGTCAGGTCGTTGCTCAGTTGCGAGGCGTCGGTGGTGAACCGGCTCGGGCCGGGGTTGTTCACCTGGAACCCGTTGCCCTGGACGATGAACACGCCCACGTCGGGCTGGTAGCTGTAGACATCCGACCCGAGGTCGTAGGGGTCGAACGTCGCCGGCGCCAGGCGGTAGACGCCCGAGCGGTTGAACGAATACCGCAGTGAGTTCACCGTGTTCGATCCAAAGACGCGCGTGTCGCCGACCACCAGCGAGTGCGCCAGCGCGTCCATGCCCAGGATGTTGCGGCTGTTGGCCGCGTCGTAGAGCGACAACGGGCTGTCGCCGTCGCGCATCGGAATGGGCTTGTCGTACTTCGTCGCCATGTACCGCCCGAAGATGGTGTCGTCAGCGGTCCGCTGGAAGTCCATCCGGCCCAGGTACTGGTGCTCGGTGCTGTCGTCCAGGAACGAGTAGTGCACCTGGCCGCAGGGGTCTGTGGTCGCAGGCAGACGCCGGGCGAGATTGAGCGCCGCCGGACTGAACTGCCCGGGGTCGATGCGGTTGTTCACGAACCCGCCCCGCAGCGCAATCTGCCGGCCGCCGTTGCAGGCCGGGGACGCGAACGAGGTGAAGTCGCCGGCGAGCATCGCCGGCGTCGGCACCCACGCGACGTTGTCGGCCGGGTGCATCTTGATGACGGTCGCCTGGTAGGCGCCGAAGAAGAAGAGCCGGTTCCGCACGACCGGCCCGCCGAGCGTGCCGCCGAACTGGTTGCGCTGCAGCCCGTCATCGGCGGGCTTGCCGTCCGACCCTTTCTGGGCGAACGGGTTCCTGGCGTTGAAGCGCCGGTCGCGGAGGAACTCGAACGCGTTGCCGGCGAGGCGGTTGGTGCCCGACCTGGTGACGGCGTTGACCGCCGCGCCCGAGTGCATCCCGTGCTGGGCGTTCAGGCCGCTCGTCGCGACGCTGAACTCCTGCAGCGCGTCGGGGAACGGAAACGGGAGGTTCAGGTTGTCCTGCGGGTTGTTGTGCATGGCGCCGTCGAGCAGGTAGGCGACGCCGAACGACTGGCCGCCCGCGACCGATATCCCCATGCCGCCCGGCGCGACCCGCTGCGTGGAGGTGGTCGTCTGCACGGCCGCCCCGGCAATCATCACCAGCTCCGCCGCGTTCCGGCCGTTGAGCGGCAGCGCGAGGATCTCTTCGTTCCGCACGACGTCGCTGATGCCGGAGCTCTGGACGTCGACGAGCGGCGCGGCGCCCTGGACGGTCACCGCCTCTTCGATCGCGCCGACCGCCAGCGCCACGTTGAGTTCCGGCGACGCGCCGACCTGCAGGACGATGCCCGTCTGCACGTAGGCGCGGAAGCCGGGCAGCGACACCTCGAGCCGATACGGGCCGAGCGGAAGGGTCGGCAGCACGTAGGCGCCGTTGGCATCGGTCACGTCCGTGCGGGTGAACCCGGTGTCGGTCTGCGTGACCGTCACGGTCACGCCGGGAAGCACCGCACCGCTTTCGTCAGCCACGTGGCCGCTGAGCTGGGCGGTTGAGAGCTGCGCCGACGAAGATCCGCCGGCGAGCAGGAGCACGATCGCGCAGAGCGCGACGTCCCGGAGCAGGCGCATCATGAGAGTCCTCCTCGAGTTCCGTACGTGTGGACCGCCGTCAACCAGAGATCCGACGCCGTGAACGACATCCCGGCGCGCACGCTGCGCGCCGGGAGCCCCGCATGAGGACGCTTACGCCGAGAGAAGCTCCGAGAAAGACTGTGCCCGCGATTATCGGCCCGACGGCCGATTGGTCAAGCGAAATCTTTGCACGCCGCCCGACGGGGTGTACGAGCCGCCGACGGCCGGCCCGCCACGCCTGGCCGCCGCGCCGCCACCCTCGATCTCGTACCTTATAGGGGGCCCTTTCGGACCAGCCGCACCATGCACCTGCTCGTGTCCCGGCGCGTGAACGCCGAACGCCTGGCGGTGTTCGGCTGGTCGCGGGCGATCCTGCTGCAGCTCGCGCACCCGCTCGTGGCCGCCGGCGTCGCCGAGCACAGCTCGTTCCGCCGCGGCGGCGTGGCGGCCGTCGCCCGCCTGCACCACACCATCCGTGCCATGCTGGCGCTCACCTTCGGCGACCCGGCGGCACGGCAGGCCGCAATCGAGCGGATCCGCGCGATTCACCGGCGGGTGCACGGGCGCCTCCCCTCCGCGGCCGGCATCTTTGCTGCCGGCGCGCCGTATTCCGCCGAGGATCCGGCGCTCGTCTTGTGGGTGCATGCGACGCTGCTCGAGTCGATCCCGCTCGTCTACGAGCTGACCGTGGCGCCGCTCACGCCGGAGGAGCGCGACCGGTATTGCGACGAGGCCGCGGAGATCGCGGTCGCCCTCGGCGCGAGGCCGGACGCCGTCCCGCGCGCGTGGAGCGCGAACGCGGAGTACCTGACCTTCACCTACGCGTCGGGCGCTGTCGCGGTGAGCCCGCAGGCGCGCGAGCTGGCGGCAACCGTGCTCGCGCCGCCGCTGGCCTGGGCTGCCGGTCCGCTGGCGTCGATGAACCGCGTCGTCACCCTTGGCCTGCTGCCTCCGCCGATTCGCGAGCAGTACGGGTGGACGTGGGATGCCCGGGACGAGGCGCGGCTGACCGGGACGCTGCGGCGGCTGCGGGCGCTGCGACGCGTGCTGCCGCGGCGCGCGGCGTGGTGGCCCGAGGCGCGGCGGATCGTGTAGCGCAGGTCGTTGGTGCGGAAGCGGGGACTCGAACCCCGATGGCCTTGCGGCCACTAGCTCCTGAGGCTAGCGCGTCTGCCAATTCCGCCACTTCCGCAGGTGGGGACTCCCGTGTCGGGCAGGAAGCCGTATTGTACCACGCAGGTTCACGGCGCTCGCCGACGTGCGCGCCCGACAACCCTCGACGCCCGCACCGGCGCCGCAGGTCAGCCGGGATCCTCGGTCACCACCACCCGGACGCAACTCGGCACCGGTATCGTCGCGGTAAGATACGGGCTGGACGGAGGGCATGCGGCTCATCTTCGAACAGATTCGTGCGGGCGGCGACCGGAACTTCGGCTACCTGCTCGCCGACCGCGACGCGAAGCAAGGGGTGCTGATCGATCCGTCGTACTCGCCCGACGTGTTCGTCGAGCGCGCCGCCGATCAGGGAATCGCGATCACGCACGTCCTCAACACGCACTCCCATCCCGACCACGTCAACGGCAACGACGTCGCCCGCGAGCGCACGGGCGCACCGCTCTCCGCCTACGAGCGCGCGCCGACCAGGCCGGGCGTCCCGCTCGCCGACCTCCAGGAGCTGCACGTCGGCAGCCTGCGGCTGCAGATCCTCCACGTGCCCGGGCACTGCCCCGACCACGTCGTGATCTTCGAACCGGCCTACCGGCTGCTCGTCACGGGCGACCTGCTGTTCGTGGGCAAGGTGGGCGGCACGAGGACGGAGGCAGACGCCCGCACCGAGTGGGACAGCCTGCAACGGGTGCTCGAGGCCATTCCCCACGACGCCACCGTGTGGCCGGGGCACGACTACGGCGCCCGCCCGAGCTCGACGCTGGCGCTCGAGCTCGAGACGAACCCGTTCCTCCGGTGCGCCGGAATCGACGCGTTCCTGCAGCTCAAGAGCGACTGGCCCGCCGTGAAGGCGCGGCTCGGTCTCAGGTAACGGCGGTCCGCTCTCCGCGCTCGAAGCGGTCGACGATCGTCGCCGTGACCATGTCGCCGGTCACGTTGACCGTGGTGCGGCACATGTCGAGGATCCGATCGGCGCCAAGGACGATGGCGATCCCTTCCACCGGGACGCCGACCATGCCGAGCACCATGATGAGGAGCGGGATCGAGCCGCCCGGCACGCCGGCCGCGCCGATCGCGGTCACCACCGCCATGAGCAGCACGACCACCTGCGCGGCGAGCGAGAGCTCCACGCCGAAGACCTGCGCCAGGAACAGCACCGTCACCCCCTCGAAGAGCGCCGTGCCGTTCATGTTCATCGTCGCGCCGAGCGGCACGACGAACCCGGCGATGTGCGCCGGAACGCGCAGCTCCTCCTCGGTCACCCGGAGGGTCGTCGGAAGCGTCGCGTTGCTGGACGAGGTGGAGAACGCCGTCACCATCACGATGCGCGCCTTGCGGAAGAACTCCGCGGGGCTGCGGTGCGCCAGCACGCGCAGCGCGGTCGCGTACCCCCCGAAGAGGAACAGCGCCAGGCACACGATCACCGTGACGACGTAGGCGATCAGGCTGGCGAGCACGTCGTAGCCGAACCGCGCGGTGACGGCGAAGATGAGCGCGAAGACGGCCCACGGCGCCAGCATCATGACGAGGCCGATGATCGCCACCATCACCTCGCCCAGGCTCTCGAGCAACCGGCGCAGCGGCTCGGCGCGCTCGCGGCCCACCAGCGTCAGCCCGACGCCGATGAAGAGCGCGAACACGATCACCGCCAGCATCTCCCCGTTGGCGGCGGCGCCAATGGGATTGCGCGGCACCATGTTGACGAAGGTGTTGATACCGAGCGCGCCCTGGGCGAGCCCCATGGCGCCCTGGGCCTGTCCCCGGTAGGTCTCCATCAGCCGCGACGTCACCGCGGGATCGAGGCCGGCGCCCGGCTGGACCACGTTCACCGCGACGAGCCCGAGCAGCGTCGCCGCGGCGGTGAGCAGGAGGAACGTCAGCAGCGTGAGGAGGCCGATGCGCCCCACGTGCGCCAGGCTGCCGAGCCCGGCCACGCCCACGGCCACGGTCGAAATGATGAGCGGGACGACCACCATGATGAGCCCGTTCAGCCACACGCGCCCCAGCGGCTCGGCGACGTTGGCGACGAACCCGATCAGCAGCGGACTGCCGCCGGCGAAGACGTTGACGAGCGTGCCGGCGGAGGCGCCTGCGACCAGTCCCGTCAGAATGCGGGTGTGCGGCGACATCACCGGCGACGGTACATCCCCGTGCCGCCTCGGTCAAATGCGCGCGCGCGCCGCAGCACGGAGGCGCGCCACGAGCACCGCCAGATCGCCGGGCAGCGGCGCCTCGAAGGTGAGCGGGCGGCCGTCCACCGGATGCCGGAACGACAGCCGGTAGGCGTGCAGCGCCTGCCGCGGGAACGCGATCGGCGGCTCGGGGGCGCCGCCGCGGCCGACGTAGAGCCGCTCCCCCACGAGCGTGTGGCCGTGCAGCCGCGCCTGCACGCGGATCTGGTTGCGCTTGCCGGTCTCCAGACGAATCTCGACGAGCGAGGCGCCGGAGAGCGACTCGAGCACCCGGTAATGGCTGATCGCCGCCTTCCCCTTGGCCTCGTCGGGATGGGCGCGCTTCTGCAGCAGCGCCTCGGCGTCCCAGACGAGCCGATCGCGCCAGGCGCCCTGCTCCGGGCTCGGGTGGCCGTGCACCACCGCCCAGTACACGCGCTCGGGCGTGCGGCGCCGGAACTGCTCCTTGAGCGCCCGCTGCGCCCGCGGATCCTTGGCGAAGACGACCAGGCCCGAGGTGTCGCGATCGATCCGGTGGACGACGAGCGGCCGGCGCCGGCCGCCCGGGCGCAGGTGGCCTTCGAGGCAGTCGTAGGCCGACGCCGCGCCGCTGCGCCCGGCGAGCGGCACCGCCAGCAGTCCCGCCGGCTTGTTCACGACGATGAGCGATTTGTCCTCGAAGAGGATCGGCAGCTCGCCCGCGCGTGAGGAGGCCCGCGGCCTGGCGCTGCCCGGCCGATCGAGCCAGACCCGTACGACGTCGCCCGCGGCCAGCCGCCGCGCCGCCTCGGCGCCTCCGGCTTCGGCGTCGTTGACGAACACCTTCCCTTTCGCGAGGGCGTCCGCCGCGCGTCCGCGGGAGCCGAGCCGATCGGGCGCCGCGAGGAACTTGTCGAGCCGTATGCCGGCCGCCTCCGGCGGCACGTCCCAGGAGGGCACGGGCGATTGTAGACTGCGATCGGTCATGGTCGAGGTCTTCATGGCGGTCGGCGCGGGGCTCGTGGCACTCGCCCATACGGCGCCCTTCGCGTTCCTGCTCGAGGCGCTGCAGCGCGACGAGTCGGTCTGGCGCCTGCCGGCCGATCCCGCCGCGCCGACCGTGTACCTCACGTACGACGACGGGCCGAATCCGACGGCAACGCCGGAACTGCTCGATGTCCTGGCGCGCGAACGGGCCGCCGCGACCTTCTTTCTGATCGACGATCACCTGACCGAGGAGACGGCGCCGATCGTCGGCCGCATGTTCGCAGAGGGGCACGGCGTCGGACTGCACTCGAACGCACGGTGGCTGATGCTCCGCACGCCCGAGGCGATTGCCGACAGGCTGCGGCAGTTCGCCGACCGCATCGAACGGCTGACCGGCGGACGGCCGTGCCGGTTCTTCCGCCCGCACGCCGGATGGCGCAGCGGCGCGCTCTACGAGGCGCTCGACCGTGCCGGGTACCGTCTCGCCGGCTGGAGCTGGGGGCTGTGGGACTGGAACTGGTGGCGCCCGCGCGAGGCGGCGTCACTCGCCGAGCGTCTGGCGCGCCGCGCCGATGCCGGTGACGTCATCGTCATGCACGACGGCCACCATCGCGATCCGCGCGCCGATCGGCGGCACGCGATCGAGGCGACGGCGCAGTTGATTCCCGCGCTGCGGGCTCGGCGGTTTCTCTTCGATCGGCTTCCCTGTCGCGGATGAGGGGCCGCTGGTGGGCGCGCCAGGTCACTCCTCGATTTGCCAGTCAGCCGGCGGCTGCGGGCCGGGGACGATGCCGGCGATGTCGGGATCGACGCCGTCGGGTCGCCGCTCCTGCGTGGCGCGGCGGACTTTGGCGTCCTGCCGCCGGGCCGCCTTCTGCTGGCGGCGCTCGCTCAACGCCTTCTCGCGCTCGCGTTTTGCCGCCGTCGGACGCGCATTACGTGCCATATTTCAACTCCGTCACAAGCCTGGACTCGAACGCCTCACGTCACAAGTCGGCAGCGGCCTTGTGACGTGAGCCTGGCGACTTGTGCTGCGTGACGTATTCGGTCTTGGTCTTACCAGCGCGGCTCGGTACGGCGTCCCGGTCGGCCGCCCCGCCCGCCGCGGTTGCGATCGCCGCCGCCGCCGAAGTCGTCGCGGAACGGCCGCGGGGCCGGAGGCCGCGCTTCGTTGACCGTCAAGGCACGACCGCCGAGCTGATGACCGTGGAGATCCGAGATCGCCTTCTGCGCGGCGTCTTCGCTCGCCATCTCCACGAAGGCGAAGCCGCGCGCGCGACCGGTCACGCGGTCCCGCACGACCGTGACCGTCTCCACCTGTCCCGCCTGCCCGAACAGCGACTCGAGGTCCTGCTCCATCGTCTCATAAGGAAGGTTGCCCACGAACAGTTTGCGGCTCATGACGTCTCCTGCGGCCTCAGCTCTGGCTCGTGGGCGCAGGAGATTGCGAGTCGCTCGGCTCGCATCTGACACGCGCAACGTGGCGGGCTCAGCGTGGGGCGGCGGGCAAAGAATACCACATGCTAGGATGACGAAGGACCGGACGTGAGCCAGTTGCCCGACCGCATCAGCCGCCTCGAGGAGCTCGCGCGCGATCTCTGGTGGAGCTGGACGCCGGAGGCGCGCCACGTCTTCCGCCGCCTCGACTATCCGCTCTGGCGCCTGACCGCGCACAATCCCGTCCGCATGCTCAGAGTGATCGCGCCGGACACCTTGGCGCAGGCGATCGCCAATCCGGCGTGGCTCGCCCAGTACGACCGGGCGATGGCGCGCCTCGACGAGACGCGGGCGGCGCGCAACACGTGGTGCGCCCGCGAATGTCCGGAACTGGCCGGCCGCTCGGTCGCGTACTTCTCCGCCGAGTTCGCGCTGCACCAGTCGCTCCCGATCTACGCGGGGGGCCTCGGCGTCCTCGCCGGAGATCACTGCAAGGAGGCGAGCGACCTCGGCATCCCGCTCGTCGGCGTCGGCTTCATGTACCCGCAGGGCTACTTCCACCAGACGATTTCCGCCGACGGCTGGCAGCAGGAGGTCTACGAGAAGCTGAGCTGGACCGACGCGGCGATCGAACCGGCGATGACGCCCGACGGCAAACCGTGCGTCACGGCCGTGCCGCTCGGCAGCCGTACCGTGCTCCTGGCCGTCTGGCGCGTGCGCGCCGGACGCGTCACCCTGTACCTGCTCGATACCGACCTCGAGGAGAACGCGCCGTGGGACCGCGACCTCTCGGCGCGGCTGTACGGCGGCGATCGCGAGACGCGCGTCCAGCAGGAGATCCTGCTCGGCGTCGGGGGCGTGCGCGCGCTCAAGGCGGTCGGCATCACCCCGGCGGTCTATCACCTCAACGAGGGGCACGCCGCCTTCGCCGTCCTGCAGCGGATCCGCGATCTGTGCGAGACAGGGTGGGCGTTCGAGGCGGCGCTCGAGGAGGTGCGCCGAACCACGGTCTTCACGACGCACACGCCGGTGGCGGCCGGCCACGACACGTTTCCGTTCCATCTCGTCGAGAAGCACCTGACCGGCGCCTGGGGCGAGTTCGGTCCCTACCGCGAGAAGTTCTTCGCCCTCGCCCACCACGACACCGGCGACGGCCCGATGTTCAACATGACGGCGCTCGCGCTCCGGACCGCCGGCGCGACCAACGCCGTGAGCGCGCTGCACGGCGAAGTGACGCGCCGTATGTGGAGCGCGATCTGGCCCGGCACCCTCCCCGAGCGGCTGCCCGTCCGGTCGGTGACCAACGGCGTGCACGCCTCGACGTGGATCTCGGCGGAAATCCGTGCGCTGCTGGACAGGTACCTCGGCCCGGACTGGATCGACCACCACGACGACCCGGCGTTCTGCGAGGGGGTGCTCGGCATCCCCGACGAGGAGATCTGGCACGCGCGGCAGACGCTCCGGGCCTTCCTGTTCACCTTCATCCGGGAGCGCGCCCGCCACCGCTGGACCAAGAGCGGCGCGTCGGCCTCGCACATCGTCGCCTCGGGCACGATGTTCGACCACACCGCGCTCACGATCGGCTTCGCCCGGCGGTTCACCGGCTACAAGCGTCCGGATCTGATCTTCGCCGACGCCGATCGCCTCGCGCACGTCCTCAACGCGCACGGCCGGCCGGTGCAGGTGCTCTTCGCCGGCAAGGCGCACCCGGCCGACGACGTCGGCAAGCACCACCTGCAGCAGATCTACCGCCGTGTGCTCGACCCGAAATTCGGCGGGCGGATCGCGTTCATCGAGGACTACGACCTGCACGTCGCGCACTTCCTCGTGCAGGGATGCGACGTCTGGCTCAACAACCCCCGCAAACCGCTCGAGGCGAGCGGCACGAGCGGCATGAAGGCAGCCATCAACGGCACGCCGCACCTCTCGATCGGCGACGGCTGGTGGGCCGAGGGCTTCACCGGCGACAACGGCTGGCTCATCGACGGGCAGGCGGATCCGAACGACCACGGCGCGCAGGACTGGGCCGACGCGCAGGCGATCTACAGGCTCATCGAGGAGGAGCTCGTGCCCACCTTCTACGACCGCGACGCCAACGGCATTCCCCGCCGGTGGCTGCAGGTCGTCCGGCAGTCGATCCGCACGGTGCTCCCCCGCTTCAGCGCGCGCCGGATGGTCAAGGAGTACGTCCGCGGCATGTACCAGCCGGCGCTCGGCCAGCAGCCGGTCACGAAGTAGTAAGATCGGCGAGATGTCCCGCAAGTCCACGGTCACCAAGTCGAAATGCGCGCTGTGCGGCGCAAAGGACGTCTCGGAGCCGCGCGGCGAGGAGCGGTACTGCCGCGACTGCTGGGAGAAGAAGATCGCCGTCGAGGAGATCGTCGCCCGCGAGTTCGCGCTCAAGCGCTACATCCGCGCGCACAGCGCCGAGAAGTACCTGATCTATCACTCCACCATCAAGCGCCCCTGCGGCCAGATCATCGTCGTCGACGACGGGTACGACCTGTTCCTGACGATGGTCCTCTACCCGAACTTCGGCTGGGACGAGGAGGCATACCACCTCGAGGGAGACCCCGAGGGGCGGACCTTCGCCGAGATCCTCGTCGATGTCGTCGCCACGGAAGTGATCGAGCCGTGGGGCGGCGGCAAGTGGCACCTCGAGATCTTCAAGTCGTCCGCGCCGGAGCCGGAGGACTGGAACGGTGAAATGTAACCGCCATATAATTCGCGCTGGGCCAGGCACGACCTGCGCCCGTCGGGAGGACCAGTGTTCATGAACCGTCAGAACGTTTCGCTGCTGGCCGTGGCCGGCGTCGTGGTGCTCGTCTCGGGCACCGCGGCCGCGCAGGCGCCCAAGCCGGCCACCTCGGGCGCGCCCGCGGCGCAAGGCACGCAGACGCCTCCGGCCAGGCCGCGGCTGGTCGCGCCGGTACGGGGCGTCGCCCAGATCGGCTACACGAGGCCGGTCGTCAAGCGCGGGAAGGTCGGCGGCAAGGACTTCGTCGTCACGACGATGCGGATCCAGAACATGGCGGCCGCGCCGATCGCCGGCCTCAAGGTCGACGACTTCTGGTACGACAAGCAGGGAAATCCGCTCCCGAGCGACAGCTATCGCCACCCGCGGCCGCTCCAGCCCGGCGAGGTGATTACCGTCACGCTCGAAACGCCGCTCGATCCGCGGATGAACCGGAACCAGTGGCAGTTCTCGCACGCCAACGGCGAGATCAAGCCGACCCTGGTCCCGAAGCTGTAGGCGGGGCGCTCAGCGCACGCGGATGAGGACCTCGCGTCCGGCGGTGGCATTGGCCGCCGACGAGCGCCCTTCCATTCGGACGACGTACGTTCCCGGCGCGAACTCCGTCAGCGGCATGCGGACGGTGTAGCCGTAGCCGCCGGGCTTTCCCTGCAGGTCGGCCGAGGACCGCTGTTCGCGGTTCTCGAACACGACGCGGCCGTCCTCGGCCCGGACGGTCGTGGCAAGCTCGATCGTGTGCGGCGTCGCGTTCGGCAGGTTCTCGTAGAACTCCGCGAACAGCGCGATCTGGTCGTTTCTCGGGAACTCGCGCCCCGCCGCCAGCGGACCCGGAAGCAGGTCGCGCAGCGGATCGTTCGGCCGCACGGTCGGCGTCGCCGAGGTCGAGGCCGACGCCAGCGCGATGCCGCTCATCGTGAACGGCGCCTTGTAGAAGTCGGGCACCTCCAGATCGTAGAAGACGCTGCCCGACCGGACGGCGCCCTCCTCGGCGGCGGAGGCGCGCAGTTGATAGCGTCCGGGCGGCAGGGCGATCTCGGAGACCACGCGGAAGCCGCGCTCCCGCGCGAGGGTCGCGGTGGCGGCGCTCATCTCCATGGCGAGCACGTGCTTGTTGCCGGGCCGGATGGCGCCGCCGGCGTCGACCGCGGAGAAGGCGACCTGCACCCGGTCGAGCCACGTGCCCCCTTTCTCGGTGAAGGTGAAGGCGCCGGCGCGCATCTCGAGCGCCAGCGCCACCGACGCGTTGGGCGCCGTCCCCTTGTAGGCCGCGGCCGTGAGGCTCAGCGGGATGCCGGTGACGGGAATCGGACTGTTGAGCGCGGTGCCGGTCGCCGTGTCGAGCGGCGCCGCCGAGGCCGGCGGCTTGGTGTTCGGCGCGCGCCCGCGCGGCGCCACGTACCCCCGGCGCGCCCGGACCTGCAGGCCGGGCCGCTTCACGCGCACGTCGATCCGCCGGAACCGGCCGTCGCGCCGGTCGTTTGTCGGGTAGTACCCGAGCACGTAGTACGTGCTGTTCTCCCGCACCACCCGCTCGAACGCGCCGCCAAAGTCGTTCCGGTTGATGGCGGCGAACCCGCCCGTCTGTTCGGCGAGCACCTGCAGGCTCTGCTGCGAGAGCCGCAGCGAGTCCTGGAGCTGCCCGGTCAGCGAGAACTGCGACGGAGTGACGCCGCTCGGCACGCCCGCCGACTCGATCGCCTCCTCGAAGGCGGACAGGCCCCGCGGGTCGATCGCGTAGATGGCGACGTTGGCGCGCGTCGCCGCGGCCACGGCGTCGTTCGCGTTCTGGAGGATGATGCCGGCCGACGAGTTGTTGAACAGATCGTAGATGTTGTAGCTGATGCCCTCGCTGACGAGCAGGATCGACTTGCGCCGGCCGCGAATCCCTTCCATGAACGCCGCCAGATCGCGAAGCGACGTCAGCATCGATCGCGCCTGATACGCGCGCTCCGCCTCGAGCGGATCCATCAGCCTCAGGTCGCGATCGCTCGACGGATCGATGGTGTCGATCCGCCGGTTCAGCTCGTCGGCGATCTCGAGCGCTTCCGAGCGCAGCCGCCGTCCGGAGAAGCGGTCCACCGCGTCGAGGAGCAGCCGCCGGCGGTTGGTGAACTCCTGGCCGGCCGTCGTCCGGCCGCTGGTATAGACGACGGCGGCGAGATCGTTCACGCCGAAGTCGTTCTCGAGGAACTCCCGGAGGAACCGGCGCACGCGGGCCGTGTTCGTGAAGTTGGTGTGCAGATCGTCGAGCACGATCACGTAGATGCGCCCCTCGGCGATCGTGTTGGCGCCGACGTCGCTCTCGATGGGGCCGCCCGCGAAGAGCGGACGCACCGGACGCTCGATGGGCAGGTTGACGACCGTGAAGGCGGTGACCGTCTGCGGCCGGCCGGCCTCGAGCACCTCGAAGTCGGCCTGCGTCAGGTCGGTGACGGGACGCCCCTGGGCGTCGGTCACGACCGCGTCGACCTCGACGTAGTTGACCTCCACGCGGAAGGTCACCGCGGGCGGCGCCGGCGCCTCCGGCGGCGGCGGGGCCTGTTGCCCGGCGGCCACCGCCGCGCACACGGTGGCGAGCAGAACGCCGACGGGGATGCGTACGGGCATGACGGGCAGCTCCTGCGCCGAATTATACGGAAATCGGCCGTCCCGACTTTCCCCGCGCCCCGTGCGTCAGAGATGGTAAGGTGACCTCATGCCGCTCGACGTAGCGGCCGTGCAGCGGGCGCTCGGCGAGCTGCGACTGGACGGCTGGCTGCTCTACGATTTTCACGGCTCCAATCCGATCGCGGCAAAGCTGGCGGGACTGACCGACGGGACCCACGTCACCACGCGCCGCTGGTACTACCTGATTCCGGCCGTGGGAGAACCGCGCGGCGTCGTGCACGCGATCGAGCGCCACAACCTCGACGCGCTGCCCGGCGACAAGACCGTCTATGCCGATCGGCGGCAGCTCGACCAGGCGCTGACGCGCCTGCTCGGCGGCGTCTCCCGCGTGGCCATGGAGTACTCGCCCGGGTGCGCCATCCCGTATCTGTCGCGCGTCGACGCCGGGACGGCGGACGCAGTCCGGCAGCGCGGCGTCGAGATCGTCTCGTCGGGCGATCTCGTGCAGCAGTTCGAGGCGGTGTGGAGCGCCGCGCAGCTCGCCTCGCATCGCGCCGCCGCCGAGGCGCTCTACCGCATCAAGGACCGGGCGTTCGAGGCCGCCGCGGCGGCGCTCGCCGGCCCCGCGGCGCTCACCGAGTACGCCCTGCAGCAGCAGATGGCGGACTGGTTCCGGCAGGAAGGGCTCGTCAGCGATTCGCCGCCGGTGGTCGCGTCGGGGAGGAACGCCGGCAATCCGCACTATCTGCCGGCGCCGGACAGCAGCAGCGCGATCCGCCCGGACGAGGTGCTGCTCCTCGACTTGTGGGGCAAGCGGGCCGAGACGGGCGCCGTGTTCGCCGACATCACCTGGGTCGCCGTCGCCGGCCGGACCGTTCCCTCCGAGCCGGCCCGGGCGTTTCGGGCGGTCGCCGAGGCGCGCGACGCAGCCGCGGCGCTCGTGGAGGATGCCGCCCGGGCGGGGCGCGACCTGCGGGGGTGGGAAGTGGACCGCGCGGCCAGGGCCGTGCTGGAAGGCGCGGGCTACGCGGACCGCATCCTGCATCGCACCGGACACAGCCTGGGGGAACAGGTGCACGGCAACGGCGTCCACCTCGACGATTACGAGACGCATGACGACCGCCGTATCCTTCCGGGAACGGGGTTCACCATCGAGCCTGGGCTGTATTTCGAGACATTCGGCGTGCGCACCGAAATCAACATGTTCCGGGGCGCATGCGACGCGGTGGTGACGGGGCCGCGGCAGATGGAGATAATTACGCTAGGAAGCTCGTAATTCCGAAAGGGTGTGAGGACGCGCATGTCGAACCGCAAGATCACCTTCTTCTACGCACTGCTGGTCGCGATTGCCTCCCTGGCTGTCGGCATGGTGATCGCCTCCCGGCTGGGCCTGTCGCCCTCCTCGGCGGCGCAGGGCGTCGCCCCGCCGATGAACAGCGCGCCCATCGCGGGCCCGCTCACCGCGACCACCTTCCGGGACATCGCGAAGGTGGTGTCGCCGGCCGTGGTCAACATCCGGACCGAGTCGCGGCAGCGCGCTCAGGACCTGAGCGACTTCTTCGGCCCGGATCTGTTCGAGCGGTTCTTCGGGCAGCCGACGCCGCGGCAGCAGCCGCAGCAGCCGCGCGACCGGGTGGTCCAGGCGGCCGGCACCGGCTTCCTCATCGACAAGGCCGGCTTCATCCTCACCAACAACCATGTCGTCGAAGGCGCCACGCGGATCCGCGTGTCGCTCTACGGCGGGGACGAGGACCAGGAGTACGAGGCGCGCGTGGTCGGCCGCGACCCGCTGACCGACAGCGCGCTCATCGAGCTCACGGAGAAGCCGGATCACACGCTGCCCGAGGTGAAGTTCGGCGATTCGGGCCAGATGTACCCGGGCGACTGGGTGATGGCGATCGGGAACCCGTTCGGCCTGGCGCACACCGTGACGGTCGGCATCGTCAGCGCGGTTGAGCGCTCCTTCCCGATCAGCGAGGGCCGCTCGGCACAGGTGCTGCAGACCGACGCGGCGATCAACCCTGGCAACTCGGGCGGACCGCTCTTGAACCTGCGCGGCGAGGTTGTCGGGATCAATACCGCAATCATCAGCGAGGGCGCCGCGCGCAACGTCGGCGTCGGCTTCGCGATGCCGATCAACGTCGTGCGCGAGCTGCTGCCGCAGCTCCGCGCCGGCAAAGTGACGCGCGGCCGGATCGGCGTCGGGATCGGGCCGGTGCCCGCCGACGCGATCGACGAGTTCGGCTTGAAGGAACGGAGCGGCGCCGTTGTGCTCAACGTCGTGCCGGGCGGCGCCGCCGCGAAGGCCGGCCTCGAGCCGGGCGACGTGGTCATCGCCTACAACGGCAAGCCGATCAGGAACCGCGACGAGCTGGTCGCGATGGTGACCGCCACCAAGCCCGGAACGACCGTGCCGGTGCGGATCGTGCGCGACCGTCAGGAGCGGACGATCACCGTCACCGTCGAGGAGCTCGACCTCGAGGCCGAGCGCACCGCCACGCGCGCGCCGGATCAAGGGGGCGGCGGCCAGGAGACGACGAGCGGGTTCGGCATCACCCTCGGCAACGTCACGCCGGAGGTCGCGCAGCGCCTGCGGCTCAAAGGCACCACGCAGGGCGCGGTCGTGATGGAAGTCGAACCGGGGAGCGCCGCCGCGCGCGCCAGCCTGGCGGAAGGCGACGTGATCGTCCGGGTCGGCCGCCAGAACATCGCCAACGCCGCCGACGCGGTGCGGGAACTGGGACGCATCCCATCGGGCGGCACCGCGTTCCTGCGCGTGCTCCGCAACGGCCAGGAGACGTTCGTCCCCGTCACCAAGGAATAGGCCCCAGGCCTCGGCCCCCGTGGCCCCAGGGCTGTTCCAGCCCTGGGGCCTCCTGCTTTGTGGTACAAGATTCCCTTCCTGGAGGGCCCCTCGCATGCTGATGGTCGAGCGCGAAGTCAAACTGCGGTTCGACAGTCCGGAGCAGGCCCGTGCCGCCATCTGCGCCACCGGCGCCACCCCTCTTCGCTCCCGGCGCCTGCAGGAAGACGTGCTGCTCGATACCGACGACGAGACGCTGCGGCGCCGCCGGTGCGTGCTGCGGATCCGGACGGAGGCGGGCAAGAGCCTGCTGACGTTCAAGGGACCGGCGCAGCCAGGCACGGTGAAGATCCGCGACGAGTACGAGACGGTGGTGGCCGACGGCGAGGTGCTGAAGCGCGTCTTCGAGGAGCTCGGCCTGCACGTCTGGTTCCGCTACGAGAAGTACCGCGAGGAGTACGCCGCCGAGGACGTGACGATCGCGCTCGATGAGACGCCGGTCGGAACCTTCGTCGAGATCGAAGGCGGAGAGCCGGGCATCCACACGATCGCGCAGGCGCTCGGACGCTCGGCGACCGATTTCATCCTCGATTCCTATCGCAATCTCTTCATCCAGCACCGGGCGACACACGGGCTGGACGGCGAGCACATGGTGTTCCAGGAGGAATGATTCCCGCGCTGGTGCTCACCGCGGGGCTCGCCACCCGTCTTCGTCCCCTCTCGCTCGTCCGCGCCAAGGCGGCGCTGCCGGTGGCCGGTGAGCCGCTGGTCCGGCGGATCCTCCGCCGGCTGCGCGAGGCAGGCGTCGAGCACGCCGTGCTCAACCTGCACCACCTGCCGCACACGATTACCGCGGTCGTCGGCGACGGCAGCGATCTCGGGATCCGCGTCCGCTACTCGTGGGAGGCGCCGATCCTCGGATCGGCCGGCGGGCCGCGACAGGCGCTCGCGCTCCTCGGCGAGCGAACGTTCCTCGTCGTCAACGGCGACACGCTAACCGACGTGGACATCGCCGGACTGCTGGCCGACCATCGCCGCACGGGGGCGCTCGTGACGATGGCGGTGGTGCCGAACACGCAGCCGGACAAGTACGGCGGGGTCGTCGTAGAGGCCGATGGCACGGTCACCGGCTTCACCCACCGCGGCACCGTCGCACCGTCGCACCCCGGCACCCCCGCACCGTCGCACCGTCGCACCGTCGGACGCACCGTCGCACCGTCCCACCGTCGCACCGTCGCACCGTTTCACTTCATCGGCGTCCAGGTTGCCGATGCGGAGGCCTTCGCGTCGGTCGAGCCCGGCACCGCCGCGAAGTCGGTGGCCGGCGTGTACCCGGCGCTCATCCGCGCCAAGCCCGGATCGGTGCGGGCGCACGTGACCGAGGCGGAGTTCTTCGACATCGGCACTCCGGACGACTACCTGCGGACGACGCTGCTGCTGGCGGAGCGCGAGGGCGGCCGAGGAACGCTCGGAGGCGCCGGCACGCGGATCGACGCCACCGCGCGCGTGGAGGAGTCCGTCCTCTGGGACGACGTGGAGGTTGCCGCAGCGTCGGTGCTCCGCCGGTGCATCGTCACCGACGGCGTGCGCGTGCCGCCCGCCACGTCGTGGACAGGGATGACGCTGCGGCGCGCCGAGGGCGAACTCGCGCCGGGCGAACGCTGCGTCGGGGGGCTCGCGGTCGCGCCGATCGACGCCCAACCTCCAATGCCCACCGCCCAACGCCCAATCCCCAACGCCCAAAACACGTAGACTGAATCTTGGGAGTTGGACGTTTGGAAGTTGGACGTTTGGAAGTTGGGAGTTCGCTCGATGCCCGCGCCCGCATCGACCGGTTCCTGGCCGGGGCCGGGCTGCAGGCGCGGGCGGTCCGGATCGTCCCGCTCACGGGCGACGCGTCGGACCGGCAGTACTTCCGGGTGCTCTTCCGCGACGGACCGTCGCAGGTGCTCGCCGTGCACCCGGGCCCCCTCCAGTTCGACGCGCTGCCGTTCGTCAACGTGGCGCGGCTGTTCGGCGCGATGCCGGTGCCGGTCCCGCAGATCCTGGACCACTCGGACGCGCTCGGCGTCATGGCGCTCGAGGATCTTGGCGATGTGACGCTCCAGGCGCACGTCGGCGCCGCGTCGGCGGCCGAACACGCGGCCGTCTACCGCGAGGCGGTCGGCTTCATCACGACGGTACAGCGCCGCGGAGGTGAACTGGCCTCGCCCGGGTACATCCCGTACGGCATCGCATTCGACGTGGAGAAGCTCATGTGGGAGCTGCAGTTCTTCGCGAAGCACTTCCTCGAGGCGTACCGCGGCGCCGCGCCAGAGGCGGCGGCCCGGGAGGCGCTGACGGCCGAGTTCGACGCGATCGCCGAGGAGCTCGCCTCCGAGCCGCGCGTGCTCTGCCACCGCGACTATCACAGCCGCAACCTGATGGTGCACGACGGCAAGCTGTTTATCATCGATTTCCAGGACGCGCGGATGGGCCCGGACACCTACGACCTCGCGTCGCTGCTGCGGGACTCCTACGTCGATTTCAGCGAGACCCAGGTCGACGAACTCATCGCCTTCTTCCTCGCCCGCCGCGGCGCACCGGAAGCCGGGGCCCGGGACTTCCGCCGCCGCTTCGATCTGATGGCGGTCCAGCGCAACCTGAAGGCGCTCGGCACCTTCGGCTTCCAGACGACGTCGCGTGGAAACACCGTCTACATCCAGTACATTCCGCGGACGCTGAACTACGTGCGGGCGAACCTGGCGCGGTACGAGCGGTTCGGCCGGCTGCGGGACCTGCTGGCCGAGCATCTCGTGGAGCTTCGCTGACGGCTCTCTGTCAACGCCCAACGCCCGAAGCCCAGAGCCGTTGCTAGAATAGATGGTTTGGGTGAGCATCGCTTCGGCGTCTCGACGCACCTGTTCCACGAATCGCCGCTGACGCGGGACCATCTCATGCAGATCGCGGCACAGGGGTTCGACGCGATCGAGCTGTTTGCGACGCGCTCGCATTTCGACTACCACGACGAGCAGGCCGTGGCCCGGCTCGCCGAGTGGCTGGCCGACGCGCGCCTCGAGTTGCACTCGGTGCATGCGCCGATCTTCGAAGCGTTCAGGCGTGGTCAGTGGGTCGCGCCGCTGTCGAACGCCGCCGGTGACGAGAAGCGCCGGGCCGCCGCCGTGGCCGAGACCCGCGCGGCGCTGGAGCTGGCGCGCCGGCTGCCCTATCGCTTTCTCGTCGTTCACCTCGGCATGCCGGCGGCGGCGCCGCAGGCGCAGGCCGGCAACCATCCCGACGCGGCGCGCCGCAGCCTCGAGGAGATCGTCGCGCACGCCGCCGACGCCGGCGTGCAGGTGGCGCTCGAAGTGATCCCCAATCCGCTCTCCTCCCCCGACACGCTCGTGCGGCTCATCGAAGAACAGTTCGAAGGGGCGGATCTCGGCATCTGCTTCGACTACGGGCATGCGCACCTGATGGGCGACCTCGGCGAAGCGATCGAGACCGTCTCCGGACACCTCTCGACGACGCACGTGCACGACAACCGGGGGCGCGAGGACGAGCACCTCGTCCCATTCGACGGCACGATCGACTGGGACGGCGCCATGATGGGCACGCAGAAAATCGGCTACGACGGCGTGCTCGTGCTGGAGGTGGCCGGCACGGGCGACCCGGCCGAGGCCCTGAAGCGGTCGGCAGCGGCGCGGGAGCGCCTCGAGGAGACGTTCGTCACGTTCTGAGCCATGCGCGCATACATTGCGGATATCGCCGAACACGAAGGGCAGCAGGTCACGATCCAGGGGTGGCTCCACAACCGCCGCTCGAGCGGCAAGATCCACTTCCTCATCGTTCGCGACGGCACGGGATTCATTCAGGCGGTCATGTCGAAGACGACGGTCGGCGACGAGGCGTTCGCGCGCGCCGATCACCTCTCGCAGGAGACGTCGCTGTCGGTCACCGGCGCCGTACGCGCCGACGCGCGCGCCCGAGGCGGCTACGAGATCGACGTCGCCCGCATCGAGGTCCACGGAGCGTCGCACGACTATCCGATCACGCCGAAGGAGCACGGCGTCGACTACCTGCTCGACCGCCGGCACCTGTGGATCCGCTCGGAGCGCCAGACGGCGATCCTCCGCGTGCGACACGAGATCGTCGACGCGGTGCGCGACTTCTTCAACAGCCGGGGCTTCATCCTCTGCGATACGCCGATCTTCACCCCTGCGGCGTGCGAGGGGACGACGACCCTCTTTCCCGTCCAGTACTTCGAGGACACCACGGCGTTCCTCACCCAGAGCGGCCAGCTCTACAACGAGGCGAACGCGATGGCGCTCGGCCGGGTCTACTGCTTCGGACCGACCTTCCGCGCGGAGAAGTCGAAGACGCGCCGCCATCTCACCGAGTTCTGGATGGTGGAGCCGGAGATGGCGTATGCCGGCCTCGATGACGTCATCGACCTGGCCGAGGGGCTCGTCACGAGCGTGGTGGGGCGGGTCCTGGATCGGCGGCGCAGGGAGCTCCAGGTGCTCGAGCGCGACACCGCGAAGCTCGAGGCGATCGGCCCCCCGTTCCCGCGCATCACCTACGACGAGGCCGCCGCGCTGCTGACGAACAAGGGGCAGCCGTTCCAGTACGGCACCGACCTCGGCGGCGCCGACGAGACGATGCTCTCGGAGCATTTCGATCGGCCCGTCTGCATCACGCACTACCCGGCCGCGGTGAAGGCGTTCTATATGAAGGCGGATCCGCAGCGGCCCGACAAGGCGCTCTGCGTGGACGTGCTCGCGCCGGAGGGCTACGGCGAGATCATCGGCGGCGGCCAGCGCGAAGACGACCTCGAGCGGCTCGAGCAGCGCATCCACGAGCACCACTTGCCGCCGGAGGCCTTCGACTGGTACCTCGACCTGCGCCGCTACGGCACGGTGCCGCACGGCGGCTTCGGCATGGGGATCGAGCGCTGCGTCTCGTGGATCTGCCGGCTGGAGCACGTCCGGGAAACGATTCCGTACCCGAGAATGTTGTATCGGTTGTATCCGTGAGGGCATCAAGTACACCCCGACGGACCACCGAGGCACCAAGACACCGAGAACGATTTCCTGGTCTCGGTGCCTCGGTGTCTCGGTGGTCCGTGGCGGTGAAGATTTCATGAAGATTGGAATGATTTCGCTCGGCTGCCCGAAGAACCTCGTCGACTCCGAGGTGATGCTGGGACTCGCGCGGCGGGCCGGCCACGAGCTGACCTCCGATGCCGCCCAGGCCGACGTGCTCATCGTCAATACGTGCGCGTTCATCGACGGCGCGCGACGGGAGTCGATCGACGCGATCCTGGAGATGGCCGAATTCAAGAAGCGCGGCGCCTGCCGCCGGCTCGTTGTCGCCGGCTGCATGGCCGAACGCTACCGCGACGAGCTCCGCGCGGAGATTCCCGAAATCGACGCCGTCGTCGGCACGGGCGAGGTCCCGCAGATCGTGGAGGCGATCGACGCCGGATCTGCGGCGCATGCGTCACGCGCACCGCAACAGCCGACCTACGTGCCGCTCCTTCGATCGAACGGCGAGCCAGTGCGCCCCACAGCCAGACGCCTGAGGCCTGGAGCCGACAGCCTGCCGACCTACCTCTACGACGCCGACACACCACGGCTCCTGGCCACCCCGCGCCATTACGCCTATGTGAAGATCGCCGAAGGGTGCGACTACACGTGCGCCTTCTGCATCATTCCGCGGCTCCGCGGCCGCTACCGGAGCCGGCCGGCCGACGAGATCGTGCGTGAAGCCGCGCACCTGGCGTCGCTGGGCGTCAAGGAACTGCTGCTCGTCTCGCAGGACACGACCTTCTACGGAATCGATCGCGGCGAGCGCGGCGCGCTCGCCCGGCTGCTGCGCGCGCTCGACCGGATCGACGGCCTCGAGTGGATTCGGCTGCTCTACCTGTACCCGACGACCATCGGCGACGAGATCCTCGAGGCGATCGGGGAATCCGGGAAGGTGTGCAGGTACATCGACCTGCCGCTGCAGCACGCCTCCGACCGCGTGCTCGCGCGGATGAAGCGTCCCGGCACGCGCGCGGCCTACGAGCGGCTGCTCGAGCGGATTCGCACGCGGCTGCCCGGCGTCACGCTCCGGACGACCTTCATCGTCGGTTTTCCGGGTGAGACGGAGCGCGACGTCGCCGACCTGCTCGGCTTCGTCGAGGCGGTCCGCTTCGACCACGTGGGCGTGTTCACCTACTCGCACGAGGACGGAACCGCGGCCCATGCGCTGAGCGACGACGTGCCCGCACCGGTCAAGCGCGACCGGCGCGGGCGCCTCATGCGTGCGCAGGAGCGCATCGTCACGCGCGCCCAGCAGGCGCGCGTCGGCAGCCACGCGCGCCTGCTGGTCGATGGTCCCACCACCGAGCACGAGCTCGTGCTCCGCGGACGGCTGGAAGGCCAGGCGCCAGACATCGATTCTCTCGTCTACCTGACCGAGTGCGATCCCGCCGGGATCGCGCCGGGCACCTTCCTCGACGTGGAGCTCGTCGGACACCGCGGATACGACCTCGTCGCGCGGCCGCTCACGTTGGCGTAACCCCCCGGATGTGATACGCTTAAGGGTCGTTACCTAGGCGGAGTAGTACTCCAAGTGGGCCCGTGCCCACTTTTTTTATTTAGGGCATGTTGCGAAATGACGGGACGTAGGCTGGGTCCGTTCGGACCCGGCCGGGAGACGGGTCCAAGTGGACCCGCCCTACAGTCATTTCGCACGTGTTCTTAGAAATCGAGGGCCGTCGTTCTGGGCGACAGAAGGTATGGAGCCGCTGGCGCAGATCCGGACCATCGCCGAGCGCGTGGCGGCGTCGCGGGGGCTGGACGTCTGGGACGTGCAGAGCCGCCGCGAGGCGGTGGGGCATGTGGTGCGGGTGATCATCGATCGTCCCGGACCAGCCGCCACGCCGGAGGACAGCGTCAGCGTCGAGGATTGCGAGCAGGTCAACCGCGAAATCAGCACGATTCTCGACGTCGAGGACCCGCTCGCCTTCGCCTATACGCTCGAAGTGTCGTCGCCCGGTCTGGATCGTCCGCTGCGGACCCTGGGCGACTACGCGCGGTTCACGGGTCGGCTGGCGAAGGTCGTGCTCGGTGAGGCGGTGGACAACCAGAAGGCGTTCGAAGGACGGCTGCGCGGCGTCGAGGAAGCCGACGTGCTGCTCGAAGGACCCAAGGGGCGGCTGCACCGGCTGCCCTTTCGCCTGATTACGCGCGGCCGTTTGGAAGTCGAGTTTCGATGAAAGCAGTTGAGATGGCAAACCCCCTGATGCAGACGATCGAGGCGCTCGCCAAGGAAAAAGGGATCGAGCCCGAAATGATCATCACGGCGATCGAGGACGCCGTCCTGACCGCGTCGCGGAAGTACTACAAGACGAACGAGAACTTGAAGACGCGGTTCAACCCGGAGACGGGCCAGGTCGATCTGTTTGCGATCAAGCACATCGTATCGGACGTGACGGACTCGGCCACCGAGATCTCGCTGACGGAGGCGCAGGCGCTCTACGGCGACGAGGCCGAGGTCGACATGGAGATCGAGTTCCCCAAACGCACCGACGTACTCGGCCGGATTGCGGCGCAGACCGCCAAGCAGGTGATCTTCCAGAAGGTCCGTGAGGCCGAGCGGGAGAACATCTTCGCGGAGTACAACCAGCGCGTCGGCGAGGTGACGAGCGGTTCGGTGAAGCGCTTCGAGAACGGCGACCTGATCGTCGAGGTTGGCCGCGTCGAGTCGGTGCTGCCGCGCAAGGAGCAGTCGCGCGCCGAGAGCTACACCCCGGGCGAGCGGATCCGCGCCGTCATCAAGGGCGTCAACCGCAGCGCGAAGGGACCGCAGATCGTGCTGTCGCGCACCGACCCGGCGCTGCTCATCAAGCTGTTCGAGCAGGAGGTGCCGGAGATCTACGACGGGACGGTGATGGTCCGCGGCGCCGTCCGCGAAGCGGGCGACCGCGCCAAGGTCGCCGTGAATTCGCGCGAGCGCGACGTGGACCCGGTGGGCGCGTGCGTCGGCATGAAGGGGACTCGCGTCCAGGCCATCATCCGGGAGCTCCGCGGCGAGAAGATCGACATCGTCGAGTGGTCGGACGATCCGGTCCAGTTCGTGACCAACGCGCTCAGCCCTGCGAAGGTGCAGCGCGTCTCCATCGTCGACGAGCGGGAGCGCGTGATGGAGGTCGTCGTCGAGGACAGGCAGTTGTCGCTCGCCATCGGCAAGAAGGGACAGAACGTGCGGCTGGCCGCCAAGCTCACCGGCTGGCGGATCGACATCAAGAGCGAGGAAGAAAAGCGCAAGGAGGTCGAGGCGCAGTTCGGCGCGCTGGAGATCGCGGATTCGGAGGCCGCGGCTGCGGACGCATCGGCCGAGCCGGGCGAACAGACCGAGGCGGCGGGCGCGGAGCTGTCCCCCGTCGCGGCCGAGCCGGGCGAACAGACCGAGGCGGCGGGCGCGGAGCTGTCCCCCGTCGCGGCCGAACCGGGCGAACAGACCGAGGCGGCGGACGCGGACCTGTCTCCCGTCGCGGCCGAACCGGGCGAAGACGGCGGGACGGCGAAGGCGAACGACGGGAACTGAAGAGGCGAAAGGGACAAGTTGGCAACTGTTCGGATCTACAAGGTTGCAGAACTGCTCGGCACGACGAGCCAGGAAGTGCTCGCGCTGCTCAAGCGCGACCACGGCATCGAGCTGAAGAGCGCGTCGAGCACCGTCGAGGAAGTCGTCGCCCGCTCGTTCGTGGAGCGACTCGCGCGGCAGCGGAACGTCGCCCTGCCCGGCGGCGACATGTTCTCGGATGCGCCGGCGCCGGCCCGGGGCGGGAAGAAGGCCGCGCCGGCCCGCAAGGCCGAGCCGCCGAAGCCGCCCACCCCGGTGCTCGGTCCGCCGCGCCTCGTCAAGACCATCAGGCCCGCCGCGCCGCCGCCGCCGCCGGTTGCCGAAGCGCCGCCGGCCCCTGCGGCGCCCGAACCGGCTGTCGAAGAGCCCGCGCACGTGGCGCCGCCCCCGGCAGCGCCCGAAACACCGGCCGCGCCGATCGCTGAAACGCCGCTGGCCGCCGAGCCGGCGGTCGAAGGGGCGCCGCGCGTCGAGGAGCCGCCCGCCGAGGCGCCGGCGACGCCCGGCCGCGTCGTCCCGCCGACGCTCCGGCTGCGTATCGAGGAACCGGGCCAGACGCCGCAGCCTGCCCGTCCGCTCATGCCGGCCAAGCGGCCCGCGGTCGGACAGCCGCGCATCGTCAAGCCGGCGGCGCCGGCGCCGCCCTCAGCCGGTCCGCGCCCGGCCCCGGCGCGTCCGGCGTATCCACCGCCGCCCCGGCCGACCACGCCGAGCCTGCTGGGCGGCCCACGGCCGCTGCCGTCACAGCCGATCCGGCCGCAGACGACGCAGCAGGAGCGCCCGGGGATGCTGCCGCCGCGGCCGGCCGTCGGGCCGCGGCCTCCCTTCGGCCAGCAGCGGCCCGGGCAACGGCCGGTCACGCCGCGCCGCGCGCGGCCGTCGGCGCCGGCCGCGACCGCCGCCCCGGCGGCGCCGCCGCCGGTCACGCGCACGATCACCCTCGCCGAGGGGATGACGGTGAAGGATCTGGCGGACAAGCTCGACGTCCGTGTCAAGGACGTGCTCGCCAAGCTGTTGATGAAACGGATGATGATGACCATCAACAGCACGCTCAACATCGACACGGCCCGCGACATCGCACGCGAGTTCGGCGCCGAGATCGAGATGCGCAGCTTCGAGGAGGAGCTCGTCTCGGCCGCCGGCCAGGAGTTGCGGCCCGAGGATGTCGTGCCGCGCGCCCCTGTCGTCACGGTGATGGGCCACGTCGACCACGGCAAGACGTCGCTGCTCGACGCCATCCGGGAGACCCGCGTCGCCGAGCGCGAAGCGGGGGGCATCACGCAGCACATCGGCGCCTATCATGTCGAGGTCTCCGACGGCCGCAGCGTCGTCTTCCTCGACACGCCCGGCCACGAAGCGTTCACGCTGATGCGCGCCCGCGGAGCCAAGGTCACCGACGTCGTCGTGCTCGTGGTCGCGGCCGACGACGGCGTGATGCCCCAGACGCGCGAAGCCATCGACCACGCCCGCGCCGCGAAGGTGCCGATCGGGGTGGCGATCAACAAGATCGACAAGCCGGAAGCCAATCCGGACAACGTCAAGCGCGAGCTGGCGGAGTTGAACCTGGTCCCCGAGGACTGGGGCGGCGACACGGTCATGGTGCCCGTGTCGGCGAAGAAACGGCAGAACCTCGACCTGCTGCTCGAGATGATCCTGCTGTCGACCGACATCCTCGAGCTCAAGGCGAATCCGAAGCGGAGCGCGTCCGGCACCGTGCTCGAGGCGAAGCTCGATCGCGGCCGCGGTCCGGTGGCGACCGTGCTCGTGCAGGACGGCACCCTTCAGGTTGGCGACAACTTCATCGCGGGCCCGGTGGTGGGGCGCGTTCGCGCCCTCATCGACGATCGCGGCCGGCCGGTGAAGTCGGCTGAGCCGTCCACGCCCGTGGAGGTGCTCGGCCTCACGAGCCTGCCGCAGCCCGGCGACGCGTTCCAGACCGTGGCCGACGCGGCGAAGGCGCGCCAGATTGCGACGTTCCGACAGACGCGCGCGAAGGAGGCGGCGCTCGTCGCCAAGGGCGGCCGCCTCACGCTCGAATCGCTGAAGGAGCAGATCGCCGAGGGCGGCATCAAGGAGCTGCCGATCATCGTCAAGGCGGACGTCCAGGGGTCGGCGGAAGTGCTCGCCGACACGCTGACGAAGCTGTCGGACGAGAAGGTGAAGATCAACATCATCCGCTCCGGGGTCGGCGCGATCAACGAGTCGGACGTGCTGCTCGCCTCTGCGTCCAACGCGATCGTCGTCGGGTTCAACGTGCGGCCCGACCGGAACGCGGCGGACGTGGCCGAGCGCGAGCAGGTCGACATCCGTCTCCACACGGTCATCTACAACGTGACCGACGAGATCAAGAAGGGCATGGCGGGCCTGCTGGAGCCGACGTTCAAGGAAGTGCGGATCGGCACGGCGGAGATCCGCGAGGTGTTCCGGGCGCCGAAGGTCGGTGCGATTGCCGGCTGCATGGTGACCGACGGCCGAATCACCCGCGCCGGCGACACGCAGGTCCGGCTGCTGCGCGACAACGTCGTCATCCACGAGGGGAAGATCGGCTCGCTGCGGCGCTTCAAAGACGATGTGTCCGAAGTGAAGGCGGGCCTCGAGTGCGGGATCAGCCTCGAACGGTTCAACGACATCAAGGCCGGGGACGTGATCGAGGCCTTCACGATGGAACGGGTGCCGGTCACGGCGTGAACGAATCGTGTCGTTCACACTTCTCGGTTCTGGGTTCTCGGTTCGTGTTCAGGTTCCGTTCGGCGTTCGGGTTCGACGGTCGGATTCGGCGTTCGGGCGCGCTTCAGACCGAACGCCGAACTCGGAATCCGCGAACCCAGAACCGAACCGAACCCAGAACACGAACCGAGAACCGAGAAGAGAGAAGCGTGAACGACGGATCTCGATGGTGATTGGGCTCCTCTCCGTCGAACTGCACATTCCCTATGCGCAGTCGCTCAAGGACAAACGGATGGTGCTGCGGCGGGTGAAGGACCGGCTGCAGAAGTTCAACGTGGCGGTGTCCGAGGTCGAGTACCAAGACGTCTGGCAGCGTGCGGGCCTTGGCGTCGTGGCGATCTCGACGACGACCGAGCACGTCGAGCGGGAGCTCGCCGCCGCCGCCGACGAGATCGAGCGCGTGGAGCCGGGGCTCATCACACGCACGGAGATTGACTTCCTCACGTAGGCTTTGGGCTGTGGGCTACCGGCTTGGCCCGGAGCCTGGAGCCAAGAGCCTACACCCGACACCGTATGGCCCAAGGCTACCGTCCCACTCGCGTCGGCGACCAGATTCGCCAGGAACTGGGCGAACTGCTCACGCGCGGGGTCGTCCACGATCCCGGCATCGGCTTCATCACCGTCACGCGCGTCGAGGTCTCGGCCGACCTGCAGCACGCCCGCGTCTTCTACACCACGCTCGGCGATCCGCAGGCCCGGCGCGAGACGGCGCAGGCGCTCGAACGCGCCACGCCGTTCTTCCGCCGCCACATCGGCGGGCGGCTCCGTCTCCGCCGGGTCCCGGAGATCGAGTTCCGGTTCGACCAATCGGTCGAGTATCAGGACCGCATCGAGCAGATCCTGCGCGACCTCCACGAAGAAGAGCGGCGGCGCAGCTCGGGGCACGATGACGACGAGTGAGGCGGCGCTGGCGCGGGTCGTCGAGGCGATCCGCAGGGGGCGGCGGTTCGTCGTCACGTCGCACGTGCGCCCGGACGGCGACGCCGTCGGGTCCGCGCTCGCGATGGCGTTCGCCCTCCGCCACCTCGGCAAGGAGGCGCGCGTCGTCAGCCGCGACCCGGCGCCGCCGCCGCTCCTCGTCTTTCCCGGCGTGCGGGAGATCGAGATCGCCGATCGCGTCGAGGATCCCGGTGACGCGGTCATCGTGATGGAGTCTGGCGATCTGACGCGCACCGGCATCGCCGGCCTGGACCGCGGGTTCGTCATCAACATCGACCACCACGCCGACAACCGGATGTACGGCGCGGTCAACTGGTTCGACCAGTCGGCGGCCGCCTGCGGCGAGATGGTGTTCGATCTGGTCGGCGCGCTCGGCGTGCCGCTGACCTACGAGATCGCCCTGCACGTCTACATCGCGATTCTCACCGACACCGGGTCGTTTCACCACTCCAGCATCTCGCCGCGCACCTTCGACATCTGCCGGCAGTGCGTGGAGGCGGGCGTGGCGCCTCCGGCGGTCGCGCGCAGCGTGTACAACAACAACAACCTGGGACGCCTCAGGCTGTTCGGCGCCGTGCTGAGCCGCATGGAACTGGACGACAGCGGACGACTCGCCACCATGACGGTCGATCAGCGGCTCACCGCCGACTCCGGCGGCACCTACGACGACACCGAGGGGCTCATCAACCTGCCGCTCACGGTGAAGGAGATCCAGGCGGTCGTCTTCTTCAAGGAGAACGGCCCGGACGACTGGCGCGTCAGCATGCGGTCGAAGGACGCCGTCGATATCAACGCCGTGGCGCGGCAGTTCGGCGGCGGCGGCCACAAGAACGCCTCCGGCTGCAGCGCCGCCGGGCGCCTCGACGATCTCAAGCGGCTGTTCCGCCAGAAGGTCCTGGAGCAGATCGAGCTGGCCGGCAGCCAGTAGCTGGGAGCCGAGGTGCCTCAGTGCTTCGGAGCGCGCGCGGAGCGCCGCACGAGGCGACTCATTCTTTCGCAATACTGATTCGGAACAGCCGCGCTATCGCGTCTCCGACCCGCGACTCCATGATCGGCGACAGTACTCCGATCTCGCGCTTGATCACGCTGGAGGCGACCGTCAGCAGCCGATGCGTCCGAATCGTCGAGCGAGCCTGGAGACCGGTTTGCGCGAACTCGGCATCCTGCGGATCAAGCACAACGTCGGTGTCCAGTAGCTCGTCAGGTTGGCGGCTGGTGACGAACGCCAGGACGATATGACGGTGGCGCGTGAGCGGCTCTGTAAGGCAAATCGCGGGACGTGCCTTGTGTGTTTCGAGATCGTCGAAGGGAAAGGGAACGAGAACGACCTTACCGCGCGTCATCGAAGGGCTTACCGTCGCGGAGCGTGTAGAGGTCCTCTTCCGGGGCGTTCAGGAACTCGAAAGCACCGCCTCGTGCTGCCGCGCGCAGCCATTCTTGTTCGTTCGCCTCATCTTCCCCAACGAGCACGACTAGGCGGACACGCTCGCCAACGGCGGCCGGGACCGGTTCATCCAGGCGAACGCGGCCACCTTCCTCGATCGTGCCGACCATCTCGATCGCTTTCATGTTCATCCCGTCCTCTGCATAGTATCCCATGGGATCGTGCGCGATCGCTGGCTCTTGCGCGCGTCCGAAGAGCTGCCCTTCGCGTCGCTCCGGTCGGACAGATTCCAGGATCGTGTGGGCGCGAAGGGGGCAACCCGCTTCTTCGGCAGACCCTCGCAGCCTGGAAGAAACGATTGGGCGAATGTCAGCCCGGACTATTCACGAGGAGGGCATCGAGGAGGCGCGTTAGCGAAGAAAAGCCTTCGGAGCACACCGTCACGATGCACGACAAACGCCGCGCAGGCCCACGACACGGCGTGGGGCTGGGGCCCCCACGCCAGTGTCCAGGACGATAGGCCGGAGCGGCGTTCTTTCGGCGTGCGGAGCGGCTTTTCGCAGCGAATGCGCCCCTCGACGTGAACACGTTCATGGTATAGTCCGAGTCAAGATTCAGCGGTCGAACATGGCGAACGCCGCCGCCCGCCGCTCGGTCACTGCGCTGTGCTCGATGGCGCTGGCTGCCGCCTGCGGCCGCAGCAGCAGTCCAACATCTCCGACGCCCCCCATTTCAGCGGCCGATATCCGGTACGGCATCGAAGCGGGAGCGTCCTTTACCGATGCGGATCTCATTCGGAGCGCCATCGGACCCGAATACGATGGCCAGTATGCCGGCAGCGGAACCGGGACATCATCGATGGGAACGCCCGCGCGCGTCGATCTCGCACTCGACGTGTCCGAAGGCGTCATCAGCATCTTCAAGATGTGGTTTAGGATTGACACCATTCCCGACACTCGGTCGTCGTACTGCGGCGGAACGTTCATTTTCTCCAGTACTCGAATCGACAATGACGCCTTTTCCGCGTCGATTGATGACTTCTTTCGGGTGGCTCTGAAGGGTGCGTTCCCGTCTGCCGAATCAGCAGGTGGAAGCGTCGAGATCGCGCCTGGCACGAGCGCGCAGACAATGCCGTGGTGTCTGCCCGCGACGGTGAACTGGCCGGCTGTGAAGGGCGCGCCCTCTCCGTTGGTGTCGCTCAACGGTATCGTCACGGATACCAACGGAGGTCGTCTCGCGGGAGTACGCGTCGCCGTGCTCGACGGCCCGAATACGGACGAGTCCGTCATCACCAACGGCAACGGGGAGTACGCGTTTCCAACGATTATTCGCGGCGATACGAACTTCTCCGCTCGAAAAAACGGATACCAGGAAGACCGGCGAAGCGTGTTCGTCAATGGCACGAACACGTTGAATTTTTCGCTGCCTGCGGTTCCATGGACCAGGATTCATGGCGGTGTCTATTGGGGGGGGGTGGTTTGCTGCAGTGCTTGTACCTAATGCACTCGTCGAGATCACCCACCCGCCTGAGGCGCGAGTGCGAACCACCACGGACTCCGAGGGCCGCTACCGGCTGTCAGTTGGAGTACCGACTTTCAAGCTGCGTGTGGCGATGGGCCGCCGGGATCAGAATTGGAATTTCTTGGCAGCCCTTGGGGACAAACCTGGAGTGGAACGTGCTGTTCCCGCGTCCTTGTGATTGATCAACCTTTGCCTGAAGTTGCTCTGGGTCCTGCTCAGGTTTAGGCGATCGCTGCAGCTACGGCGCTCGCGGTGTCCGATCACTCCTGGTCAATGCGGTCGGCTCGAGCGGGCCGACTTCTGCCGTGAACAGACCCGGCTGCGGGAGCCAGCTCGCTTGGCCTAGGATCGGTCGCTTTCGTACACCACCTGCCACCTACCAGCCATGGACGGCGTCCTCGTCATCGACAAGCCGCAGGGGCTGACCTCGCACGACGTCGTGGCGGCGGCGCGGCGGCTGCTCGGCGAAGGCCGGATCGGCCACACCGGCACGCTCGATCCGCTGGCCACCGGCGTGCTGCCGCTCGCCATCGGCCGCGCAACCCGGCTCGTCCGCTTCCTCGCCGCCTCCGACAAGGAGTACGCCGCGACGATCCGCTTCGGCCTCACGACCGACTCCTACGACGTCACCGGCGCCGAGACGGGCCGCACCGGCGCGGCGCCGTCGCGCGACGCCGTGCTGGGCGCGCTTGGGAGGCTGACCGGCGAGTACCTGCAGACGCCGCCGTCGTACTCGGCCAAGAAGGTCGAGGGCCGGCGTGCATATGCGCTGGCCCGGGGCGCGCAGACGGTCGTCCTGGCGCCGGCGCCGGTGCGGGTGGCGCGCGTGGAGCTGGTCGCCTTCGACGGGGAGCGGGCGCGGGTCACCCTCACCTGCTCGGCCGGGTTCTACGTCCGCTCCTTCGCGCACGCCCTGGGCGAGCTCGCCGGCACCGGCGCCTGCCTGGAAGCGCTCAGGCGCATCCGGGCCGGCGAGTTCACGATCGAGGCGGCGGTCCAACTGGAGGAGCTGTCCGACGCGGCGCGCGTTGCCTCGCGCCTCGTCCCGCTGCACGCGCTCCTCGGGGGACTACCGGCCGTGACGTTGACCGACCGCGGCCGCGAGCGGGTGGCGCACGGCCAGGAACTGGAGCCGGAAGACTACACGCCGGCGGGTCCACAGGAGCCGCCCCACCTGATGGCAGGAGATCGTAGGCCGGGGCCTGTGGACCCGGCGTGGGTCCGCCTGATCGACGCCCGCGGCGCGCTCGTCGCCCTGGCCACGCCGGGGGCGCGCGCCGGTTCATTGCATCCGTCGGTCGTGCTGATATAGAATCTAAGTTCTTCAGGGACCCGCATTTAGCAGGAGTACGGCGGTCTGGTGGGTCATGCACCTTCCTGGGCCGCTCGTGGAGGAAGCCGTTGTGGCGTTTACCAAGGACCGCAAGATCGGGATCATCGGGACATATCGGACGCACGATACCGACACCGGATCTCCGGAAGTACAGGTCGCGCTGCTCAGCGAGCGCATCAACTATCTCACCGAGCATTTCAAGGTCCACGCCAAGGACCATCACTCGCGCCGCGGCCTGCTGAAGCTGGTCGGCCAGCGGCGGAGGCTGCTCGACTACCTCAAGAGCAAGGACTCGGAGCGGTACGCGGAGCTCATCCGCCGTCTCGGCATCCGGAAATGACACTCGGGATCCGGGACCCGGGATGCGGGATCCGGCGACGGTCGCAGGCAGCCTGCGCACGCCTCCGGATCCCGGATCCCGCATCCCGAGTCCCATCTGAGATCTTCTCCATATGCACAACGTAAATCTTCAGCAGCGCCACATCCAGATCGGCTCGCGCACGATTTCGCTCGAAACCGGCAAGCTGGCCAAGCAGGCCGACGGCGCCGTGCTCGTCCGCTCGGGCGACACGGTCGTCCTCGTCACCGCGTGCCGCGCGGCCAACGCACGGGAGGGAATCGATTTCCTCCCCCTCACCGTCGACTACCGCGAGTACACCTACGCGTCGGGCCGCATTCCCGGCGGGTTTTTCAAGCGCGAAGGCAAGCCCTCGGAAAAGGAAGTCCTGACCAGCCGGCTGATCGACCGCCCCATCCGGCCGCTGTTCCCCTCGGGGTGGCGCTACGAGACGCAGGTCATCGCGCTCGTGCTGTCCGCCGACACCGAGAACGACTCCGACGTGCTGGCGATCACCGGCGCGTCGGCGGCGCTCTCGGCCTCGGGCATCCCGTTTCAGAAGACGATCGCAGGGGTGCGGGTCGGGCTGGTGAACGGCCAGTTCATCATCAACCCGACGTTCTCCGAGCGCAAGGAGAGCGCCCTCGATCTGGTCGTCGCCGGCAGCATGGACGGCATCGTCATGGTGGAGGCGGGGGCGAAGGAAGTGAGCGAAGCCGACGCGGTGGCCGCGCTCGCGGCGGCGCACGCCGCCATCAAGCAGATCGTCGCGGGCATCGACTCGCTCGCCGCCGAGGCGGGCAAGAAGAAGGTCGCCGTGCAGAAGAAGGAGATCGGCCACGACTTCTACCGCGAGGTCGAGGAGAAGATCTACGTGCCGCTGAGCGAGGCGATGCGCATCCGGGGCAAGCTCGAGAACTACGACCGCGTCGATCAGGTGCTCGAGGAGTTCGTGGCGTCGATTCCGGAGGGCGAGGTCCAGCGGCGGCTCGAGGCGAAGGAGATCTTCCACGAGCTCAAGGAAAAGGTGCTGCGCGACGAGGTGCTCGAACGAGGCGTCCGGCTCGACGGCAGGACGTTCGACGAGATCCGCCCGATCTGGAGCGAGGTGGGGGTCCTGCCCCGGACGCACGGGTCGGTGGTGTTCACCCGCGGCGAGACGCAGGCGATCGTCACCTGCACCCTCGGCACCGCCGAGGACGAGCAGAAGGTCGAGCACGTCAGCGGCGAGTTCTACAAGCGTTTCATGCTGCACTACAACTTCCCGCCGTTCTCGGTCGGCGAGGTGGCGTTCCTCCGCGGCCCCGGGCGGCGCGAGGTCGGCCACGGCGCGCTCGCCGAGCGCGCCCTGGGGGCGGTCGTCCCGAACGAGGACACGTTCGCCTACACGATCCGTATCGTCTCCGACATCCTCGAGTCGAACGGGTCCTCGTCGATGGCGTCGGTCTGCGGCGGCTCGATGGCGATGATGGACGCCGGGGTACCGCTCGGGGCGCCGGTCGCCGGCATCGCGATGGGACTCATCATGGACGAGAAGACCGGCAAGTACGCCGTCCTCTCGGACATCGCGGGCGCCGAGGACCACTACGGCGACATGGACTTCAAGGTGGCCGGCACCGCCGCGGGAATCACCGCGCTGCAGATGGACATCAAGGTGTCCGGCGTGACCGCCGAGATCATGCGGAAGGCGCTCGAGCAGGCGCGGCAGGGACGGCTGCACATCCTGGCCGAAATGGCCAGGACCATCGCCGCGCCGCGCGAGACGATGTCGGCGTTCGCGCCGCGCATCGTGACGATCCGAATCCCCGTCGACAAGATCCGCGACGTCATCGGTCCGGGCGGCAAGATGATCCGGAGCATCATCGAGCGCACCGGCGTCAAGATCGACGTCGAGGACGACGGACGGGTGAACGTGGCCTCGGCCGACGGAGAGTCGGCGCAGAAGGCGATCGGCATCATCCAGGAGCTGACCGCCACACCCGAGCTGAACAAGACCTACATGGGCAAGGTGCAGCGGATCACCGATTTCGGCGCCTTCGTCGAGATCATGCCGGGCACCGACGGGCTGCTGCACGTCTCGGAAATCGCGAACCACCGCGTCAAGGACGTGCGGGACGAGCTGAAGGAAGGGCAGCAGATCCTGGTGAAGGTGATCAACATCGACCCGACCGGCAAGATCCGTCTGAGCCGCAAGGCGCTGCTGCAGGACGAGGCCGCCAAGGCCGGCGCGGCGGCGAGCAAGGAGTAGTGGCGGACCGTCAAGTCCGCCTTTCGATGGCCGTGACACGCCGGCAGGCCGGGCTGCTCATCGCCGCGGCGGGCGCGCTGCTGGCGGCGCCCCCTCTGGCAAGCCGCCTCCCGGCCCAGGAGCAGGCGCCCGGCCGTCCCGAGTTCACCCTCATCGCCCGGGAGTTTCGCTTCTCACCCGACCGCATCGAGGTCGCGCAGGACGACCTCGTCACCCTCACGATCCGCAGCGAGGACGTCCCCTACAGCTTCGCCATCGACGAGTACCGGATCGTCCGCCGCGTGCCCGCCGGCGGCAGCACCACGTTCGAGTTCCGGGCCGACCGGCCCGGCACGTTCCGCTTCTACAGCAACTTGACGAGCGACAGCGCCCACGCCCGGATGGAGGGGCAGCTCGTCGTCCGGCCGCGCTGAACCGAGGTCGGCTTCGGCGCCCGGCGCGAAGCCGACGGGCGGCCGGATCTCAGTGCGCCGGCTCGACGAGCGCCTGGTAGACCAGCGTCGGGAACTTCTCCCGGATGTCGGTCGCATTCGGGACGAGCTGGGTCATCAGGAGGATCGTCAGCCGCGCCTGCGGATCGACGCGGTACATCGTCCCGTAGGCGCCGCCCCATCCGAAGGCGCCCACGCCGTCCAGGCCGTTGGCGCCGTAGCGGTCCGTGGTCTGGAAGCCGAGACCGAACCCGAGCCCGTTCGGCGAGTGCAGCGTTCCGACCTGGTTCGTCGTCATGAGCTGCACCGTCCGGGGCGAGAGGAGGCGGAGGCCGCCGAGCGCGCCGCCGTTGCGGATCATTTCGAGGAACCGCGCGTAGTCGCGCGCGGTCGACAGCAGACCGGCGCCGCCGGCAAAGCTCCGGCGCGGCCCCTCGACGTAGTCGCCCTGCCCTTTCGATCCCTGCGGCGCCCGCACGATCCGTCCGTCGCCGCCGCTCCCGTACACGGCCGCCAGCCGGGCGCGCTCGCCAGCAGGGAGGAAGAAGTGCGTGTCACGCATCCCCAGCGGTCCGGTGATGCGCGTCCGGATGAACTCGTCAAGCGGCGTCGCTGACGCGCGCTCCACCACGCAGCCGAGGATGTCCGTGTTGTAGCCGTACACGAACGCCTCGCCGGGCTGCGCGACGAACGGGAGCGTGCCGAGCCGCTCCATGGTGTCGCAGATCGGCTCGTTCTTGTCGGCGGTGTACCAGCCCAAACCGGCGGCCGGGCCGAGCCCGTTGGCCTCGTAGAGCGCGGCAACGTCGGTCTGGGTCCCGTAGGAGATGCCGGCGGTGTGGGTCAGCAGATCGCGGATCGTGATCGGCCGCTTCGCCGGCAGAAACGTCACGCCGCTGCCGATGAGCGGGCCGGAGCCGGGCTCGCCGCGCACGGCGACGGTCGTCCTGGCAAAGGATGGGAGGAAGCGGCTGACCGGATCGTTCAGGCCGAGCTTCCCTTCCTCCACGAGCATGAGGACGGCGGTGCTCGTGATCGCCTTGGTCTGGGAGGCGATGCGGAAGATCGTGTCGGCGGTCATCCGCGCTCCCGCCTCCTTGTCGCGCCAGCCGACCGCCCGCTCGTAGACGGGGCGCCCGTCCTGCAGGACCAGCGCCACCGCGCCGGCGATGCGGTTCTCGTCGACGTACTGCTGCAGCACCTGGTCGACGCGGGTCAGGCGCTCGGGGAGGAGCGTCGATCGGCGCGCCTCCTCGGACTGCGCGGCCAGCGCCGCGGTGGCCACGAGGACGACGGCGAGCAGCGCCGGCGCCTTTCTCATCGCAGGGCGATCGGGGCGACCGTCGAACCGGTCGCACCCACGAGTTTGAGCGGCTCGACCACCAGCGCGAACTCGTACGCCCTGGCCCCGGCCAACTCGTCGAGCCGCAGGTTCTCCAGCAGATGAATGCCGTACACGACGAGCATGATCTGGTGCACCGGGTTCGAGACCTGCGGGTCGGAGTTCGGCGTCACGTTGATCGGCGCCGTGTCGGCCCCGACCAGCATCGGGTCCTGCGCGGCCAGCCACTCGGCCGCGGCGGCGCCGAGTCCGGGATTCGCCCTCATGTACCGGTCGTTCTCCTTGCCCCACAGCCGGCCCCACCCGGTGTGGACGATCACGGCATCGCCCGGCTGCAGCGTGAGCTGCTGGCGTTTCAGGGCGGCCTGCAGGTCGGCCGCGGTGATCTCGTAGGTGTCGGGCAGCATCTCGACGCCCTTGAGCGCGGCGACGTCGACGAGCACGCCCCGCGTCACGAGGGCGCCGACGTTCTCCATGCCGAGCTTGGTGAAGCCGTTCCGCGTGGCGATGTCGTCGAGCTTCACGCAGTTGTAGAGACTGTCGCCGTGCGTCTGGTGCGCGAAGCCGTCGAACTGCGTGCCCACCTGGCCGATTTCCGCCAGCACGATCTCCTCGTTGCTGCCGCGGCGGTTCGAACCGGCCGGCGGCGCGGTCCGCTTGGTGTGCAGCTCGAAGGTCCGGGTGGTCTGGATCGGCATCGACGCCTCGAGACGGCGCCCGAGCTCGAAGATCTGGCCGGTCCGGATGAGCCGCGTGGCGCGCAGCACCGTCTCGGGCTTCATGTGGTTGGCGGCGCCGCGCTGGTCGCCGGCGCCCCATTTCGAGGGACAGCGCTCCTTGTCGGAGGGTGGACGCCACGACTGGGCGGACGCGCCCGTCGCGGCACCCAGGACGAGCAGAGCGATCGCCGCGGCAACCAGTGTCCTCATGGCGGCCTCCTCAGCGCGTAGCGCCCCGATCGGCGAGCGGAATCGTGACGACGATCCGGTCGTCGGGCCCGACGTTCCTGGTGGTATGCCCCTTGCCCGTCGTGTCCTCGATCAGGTTGATGTGCCCGGGACCGACCGCGACCTTCGTGCCGTCGCCCATCACCAGCTCGCCCCGGCCGCTGAGCGTGATGACGAACTGCCGCCGCGGACCCACATGCCAGTCGCTCACCGGCCCCGGCGCGCGGCGGCTGAACTGCACGCCGGTCGCCTTCATCATCTCCGTGTTGTTGCCGTCCAGCGTCATCTCGATCTGTTCCGCGTGGCTCAGCCCGTCCGGGCCCGTGTACACGCGCGTCATCACGATCGGCTTCGGCGCCTGCGCCGCGGCGACGTCCTGAGTGGTCTCAGCTCTCCAGACGAGCACGAGCGAGGCGACCAGGACGACGAGCGCCCAGCGTGGGGTGGTGGTAGGCATGGAGGTTCTCCTCTGCTATTCGATCCGGGTCAGCTTCAGCACGGTGCCCGACGACCGCTCGGTCAGCGTGAGCACACTGCCGGAAATCGTGAACTCGTACTGGTTTCCGGGCGTGCCGATGGCGAACCTGCTCTTGGCGACCGTCGCGATGGTCGCCAACCGGTTCCCGGCGACCGTATACGTGCCGGAATTGAAGTACAGGGCGTCGAACGCCGTCACTTTCTGGGCAGGTGTCGCCTTGTCGTTCGACGGATAGTCGGGCAGCGGCTCGGTGCCCTGAATACGCCCGAAGCTGTAGTGCTGACGCGTGAAGACATAGAGCCCGGGCTGCGGATTGGGAATCGTGCCGTTCCTGTTGCTGAACTCGGTGACGCGCCACGCCCCCACCAGCGGATTGGCCGGCTGCTGCCCGGATACGGCCGCGCCGGCCGCCACCAGGACGCCAAGAACCATCGAGCCGAGCGTGAGCGCGGCGGATCTGGTCAGATGCCTCATCGGAAGTCTCCTTCTCACATCACGCGCGCCCGGCGCATGACCGCCTCTGCCTTCTGTCGGATCTCGCGGGCTACCTCGTACGGATCGCCTTTCTGGAACTGCGGCAGGAACAGCTCCACCGAGAGCGGCCCGGCGTACTGCTTCTCGGCCAGTGTGCGCAGAATCTGGGTGAGCGGCGCCACGCCGTCGCCCGGAATGATCCGCGTGGTGTTGTCGAGCAGCTCGCGCGGGAGGTCGGGGACGTCCTGGAAGTGGACGTGGCCGATCTCCCCCGGGCGAACCAGGTCCAGGTCCTCGAGCTTACTGAGACCGGAGTAGAAGTGATAGAAGTCGAAGAGCGGCGCCATGTTCGGGTGGTTCGCCTCGCGCGTCATCCGCAGCAGCGTCGGCAGCGTCGAAACGAACGTCGAGGCCCGCACCGCCTCCGCCATCATCGTCAGACCGGAGCCGCGCGCGATGTCCGCCACCTCGCGCATGTTCTCGGCGCCGCGCTTGTAGTCGTCCGCCGTGAACGTCCCGGTCGCGGTCGTCGGCGAGTAGATCCGCGTGCACCCGAGCTCCCGGAACTGCCCGCAGCGCTTCCTGAAGCTCTCCAGCGCGGCGGCGCGGCCGGGGTTCGGCTCGAAGATGCCGGTCACCCCGCACGCACCGGACACCGGCGTCAGACCGTTGTCCGTGATCACCCGGCGCGCGGCCGCCAGCGAATCGGTCGTCAGGAACTCGTCGAGCAGCGCGCTCGTGACTTCGACCTGCCGGATGCCCGCCTTTGCCCAGCCCTCGAGCGAGCCGCGGTACCCTGCGCCCGCGGAGGTGTTCTGGTGCAGGGCGAGTGTCATCTTCCCTCCCTGGGCCGACACGGCGCGAGCCAGCAGGAGCGCCGCCGGGGCCGCCAGCATCGTTCGTCTCGACATCACCCCTCGACCGGGCTCGGGGTGACTCCGAGGTCCTCGTCCCTCGGCCCCGCTCGGGGCGATCCTTGGACCGCTATGCGGCCCGGAACGCGAATGTCGTACTCGTTGCGTCCGCCCGCATCGCGGTCCTAGCCGCGCGAAGCGCGGCAGAAGATACTGGCAACCAGCCAAGGGGTTCCGCGGGGATATCAAGGGGCGGAGCCCCTTGGCTGGTTGGTCGAACGGTCGATGGATCATGGCGCCGATTCTAGCCCAACGTCCGCCCGCTGCCAGGGTCGCGGTCGCGGTCGGACCCGGCCGCCCGCGCCTCTGCTTCGGCCAGCCACCCGCGCCTGAGCTCGCTCTCGGGCACGCTGCTCAGGTAGGGCTTGATGTCGAGGATCGGCGTTCGGTCGAGCATGTCGACGCCGCGCACCTGCAGGCGCCGCCCCTCGCGGCCGAGCAGTTCGACGACGGTGAGGCCAATCGCGTTCGGGCGGCGCGGCGACCGCGTGGCAAAGACCCCATGCGTCCGGGTGTCACTGGGAGGCGAGGCGATCAGGTCGTACCCCTCGACGCGATCGAACACCCAGATCACGTAGAGGTGAGAGAACCCCTCGATATCCGTGAGGCCGGGTTCGTACTCGGGCGCCAGCTCCAGGACGCCCTCGGCCTGGTGCGCCGCGCCAAGCCCCTTGGGAACGCCGTCCGTCTCGGTGTAGGGGGTGTAGGCGACGCCAATCGGCCGCATCGAGAACATCGGCTCGACCTAGCGCGAAACAGGGGCGGGCACCGGGGACGCGATCTCGTCCCTGTAGACGCGCCCACCCTTCATGACGAACCTCACCCGTTCCATGCCTCGAGGTCGCCTTTCTCCAGCGCGATGAGGTCGTCCAGCGTGACGACGAACGGCAGCTTCTTCTGGAGGAGGATCGTCACACCGTTCTCGTCGAGCTGCAGCAGATGGTTCGGCGCATCGACGCCGGCGTCGAGACAACTGGCCATCCCTTCTCCGCCGTACGTATGGTACGCCACCTCGAGGCCGAGGCGATGGGCTTCATCGACGATGGCGTCGACTTCCTCGCTCGTCAGCGAAGGGCTCGCGACCAGCGTCGCGTCGGGCTTCCACATGTAGGTCGGCCCGACGAAGTCCTGCGTCGTGTAGATCTTGATCCAACCGATTCGTGGCCTCCCAGAGGCGCGCGGCCGCGACCCTCGCGGCGGTGGAGGGATGCGAATGGAACAGGATCTCGACCAGACGGGACGGCCGTTCCTCGGCGAGATTCTGCGCCGCCAGCCGGCGCATCGCGCTGACGAATGCCGCCGCGTTGCGGGTCATCTCGAGGGCGTACCGATCCGCCCGGCGTTCGTGCGCGCGGGACACGGCGTTGGCCGCCGGCAGGAGCACGAGCGACACGGCGCCGCCGGCGAGCAGCAGCAGCGGCAGCCCGGCCACGTCGTCCTTGGCGACGATGCCGAAGCGGCCGACGGACGCCTCGAGGACGCGGTCCGCGAGATGGAATCCGAGCACGAGCAGGACGCCCTCGAAGGCGATCGCCTTCCAGATGTCGCGGTGCACGTGGTGCGCCAGCTCGTGCGCCAGCACCACCTCGATCTCGTCGTCGGAGTGCTCGGCGAGCAGCGTGTCCGACAGCAGGATCCGCCGGGTCCGGCCGATTCCGGCGAGCGCCGCATTGGCCTTGCGCGTGCGATCGCCGATCTGCCACTCAAAGACGCCGGCGATCCGCGCGCCGGCTCGCCCGGCAAGCGCCGCGAGCCGCGAGGCGAGGGCGGGGCGCTCGAGCGGCTCGAACCGGTAGAACAGCGGCAGGAGCAGCACCGGCGCGAGCTGGGCGAGGACGACCAGCACGATCCCGAAACAGAGGGCCGTAGTGAGCCACCAGCGCTCGGGATCCCAGCGCAACAACCCCCAGACGAGGAGCGCGCCGCCGACCGCAAAGACCAGGGCGAGGCCGCCGGCCTTGACCCGGTCCAGCCACCAGCGCGCGGTGGTCTCCTTTGACAGGCCGTACCGGCGCTCGAGCGTCACGCCCTGATAGAACGCGAGCGGGAGCTGGACCGCCTCGCCGAGCAGCGCCAGCAGCACGACGTAGACGACGAGCGTGAGGACGAGGGACTCTCCCCCGAACGCCGCGGCGGCGTCGCGCAACGCGGCGGACCAGCCGGTGACGACCAGGAGCCCGAGCAGGAGCGCTCCCGACGCGGTCCCACAGAGCGCGGCGCGGCGGCGACGACGATGGTACCGGGCGGCTTTGTCTTCGTTCACGACATTCTCGGTCGGGCCGAACGGTCCGAACGATCAGTTCAATTGGACGGAGATCAGCTTCGAGACGCCCGGCTCCTCCATCGTCACGCCGTAGAGCCGGTTGGCAATCTCCATGGTGCGCCGGTTGTGCGTGATCAGGATGAACTGCGTGCGGTCGAGCATCCCCTGCAGCATCTCCACGAACCGGCCGACGTTGGCGTCGTCGAGCGGCGCGTCGATCTCGTCGAGGAGGCAGAAGGGGCTCGGCTTGTACTTGAAGATTGCGAACATCAGCGCGATCGCCGTCAGCGCCTTCTCTCCACCGGACAGCAACTGGACGTTCTGCAGGCGCTTGCCTGGCGGCGAGGCGACGATGTCGATGCCGCTCTCGAGCGGGTCGTTCTCGTCGATGAGCGCCAGGCCGGCGCGGCCGCCGCCGAAGAGGGTGCCGAACGTCTCCTGAAAATTCAGCTGGATGGCCGCGAACGCCTCGTTGAAGCGCCGCGTCGAGGTCTCGTCGATGCGCCTGATCGTGTCGGTCGTCTGGGCAATCGAATCGATCAGATCCTTGCGCTGCGTCGTCAGGAACGTGTGGCGGGTCTCGAGCTCGTCGAACTGCTCGATCGCCATCATGTTCACGGGGCCGAGCCGCTCGACCTTTGCCTTGAGTGCCGCGATCGCCTCCTCTGCGGTCATCACCGCGGCCGCCGCGGCCGCCGCTGGTGACGTCCCCGCCTCGGCCTCGCCCTCCTCGACGTCGAGGTCCGGCTCCTCCGCCGTGATGGCCGCCGCATCCGGCGTCGCCTCACCCGCCTGCTCCAGTTGCTCGACGTCGGCCATCACCTGGTCGAGCGTGCACTGCGTGGTCTCGACCGAGAGCTGGGCCAGATGCGCACGATCACTTTCCGCCGTCGCGCGCGCCACATCGAGGTCGCCGGCCTGCGCGCGGACGTCCTCCAGCGACTGCCGCGCCTGCCGGATGGCGGCGTCCTGCGCGTCAACCCGCCCGCGCACGTCGGCGACCGCCTCGTCGGCCTGGCGGACATCATCGCGCAGGGTTTCGAGCGTGCGGATGTCCTGGTCGAGCGCCCGGCCGCCCTCGGTCACCGCCTGCAGCAGCGCCTCGCGCCGAGTCCGCGCCAGATCGAGCTCGGCGGCCCGCGCCGCGATCCGCTGCTCCACGTCGTCGGCCGCCTCTTCCAGCCGCAGCACCTCCGCGGCGACGGCGGCGGCCCGCTCGATCATCGCGGCATGCGCCGCCCGCGCTTCGGCAGAGCTGGCGCTCAGCGCCTCCACCGCGTCGCGCGCGGACATGAGGTCTGCCTGCGCCTCCGACAGCGCGGCTTCGGCCCGGCGCTGGTCTTCGTACAGGCGGCCGATCGCCGTCTCCGCCTCGGCGTACCGCCCGTCGAGCGCCGCGCGCTCTTGCTCGGCTTGCCGGCGTTCCAGCCCGATCACGTCGGCTTTGCGCGCCAGCCGGTCGGCGTCCACCGAGGCACGCTCGACGTGCCCCTCGTGCGCGACGATGGCCATCTCCTGCCGGTGGCGCTCGGCGGTGAGCGCGGCCACCGCGCTCGTCGCCTCGGCAATCGCCAGGTCGAGACGGGCGGTCTCCTCGGCCGCGCGGGCCAGATTCTCCCGCCACGCGGCACTCTGGACCCGTAGGTCCTTGATGTCCCGCCGCGTGGCAAAGATACCCCGCGCCTCGGCCTTCGCTCCGCCCCACACGAGATGGGACCCGCGCAGCACGTCCCCTTCGAGGGTCGCCACCGGCGCCAGTGTCTGGCGCGAGGCCGCCACCGCCCGGTCGAACGAATCCGCGATATAGGCCTCGGGAATCACCTTCCGGATCGTGGAGGCGTGCGGCCCGCTGACCCGCAGCACCTCCGAGATCGGGACAATGCCCGCCATGCGAATCGGCTCGTGCGGGTGATAGCCGTTCGATGCCGGATCGATGACGACGAAGCCGCAGCGTCCGGCGTCATGTTCGCGGACGAGTGCCACGCCCGACGCCGCCTGATCGTGCCGCTCGACGACGACGCACTGGAGCAGATCGCCCAGGCACGCCTCGACCGCGCACTCGTACGGCCGATCGACCTCGAGGTAGTCGGCGACCGCGCCCTGCTGCCCCACGCGGCCGTTCGCCTGCACGAGCACCATCCGGGCCGCGTCGCCGAACTCGGCGCGGCTCGCCTCCAGCTCGACGAGCGACGCCAGCCGCGCCTCGGCGCGCGCCAGTTACTGTTCGCGCTCGCGCAGCGCCCGGGCACGGCTCTCCTGCCGCGCCCGGGCCGCCACGAGCTCCGACTCCCGCGTCGCGATCTCGACGGCACACCCCTCGAGCGCCGACCGCCCGCGCAAGAGCGCTTCGCGCGCCGACTCCAGATCGGCGCCGGCGGTCTCGGTTTCGCGGCGGAGGTCGTCGGTCTCGACGTCGAGCTTGGCCAGCGTCGCCGCCACGCGGTCCCGCTGCGCCGCCGCGTGCTCCATCGCGTGGCGCAGCGCGGTTGCCGAATTCAGGACGGCGAACACCCGGGCGCGCGCGGCCTCGACATCGGCCTCGAGCCCCTCGATCTGCTGCTGC
>Ga0156279_108_pt1 | contig 68709 bp, 75 predicted proteins | sample RifCSPlowO2_12_FD_107928 | JGI IMG/M metagenome (GOLD analysis project Ga0156279, IMG submission 107928) | Acidobacteria bacterium RIFCSPLOWO2_12_FULL_68_19 | reverse complement strand
GGGGGGGGGGGGGGGGGGGGGGGGGAGCCGGCTCGCGCCGCGCTTCCAGCTCCCGGCGCTCGGAAGTAATCTCGGCCGCCCGCGCCGCCAGCATGTCGGCCTGCTGCCGGCTGAATTCCTGCTGCTGCTCGCGGCGGTTGATGTCGAGCTCCCGCGCGTGGGCATCCTCCCGAACACCGGCGGCGCGGCCGTCCGCTTCCGCCTGCTCGATGCGCAGGCGCGCCAGGCGCGCCTCGAGCTCCGCCACCCGCGCCGCAGCCGCGGCCTCCCGCTCGCGCGCCTCCGCCAGCCGGGCGCGCGCCGACTCGATCGATCGCGACAGCTCGCGGCAGCGCCGCGCCAGCAGCACCTTCTCCCACCGCCGCAGCTCGTCGCGCAGGCGCCGGTAGCGCTTCGCCTTGGCGGCCTGCCGCTTCAGCGCACCGCGCTGCTTCTCCACCTCGAAGACGATGTCGTCGATGCGCGTGAGGTTCTGCTGGGCCGCCTCCAGCTTCAGCTCGGCGGCGCGGCGCCGCGACCTGTACTTGGTGATGCCGGCGGCCTCCTCAATGAGCTGCCGCCGATCGACCGGCCGCGAGCTGAGGATCAGACCGATCTTTCCCTGCTCGATGATGGCGTAGGCCTTGGCGCCGAGACCGGTGTCCATCATCAGCTCGTGGACGTCGCGCAGCCGGCAGACCTCTCCGTCGATCAGGTATTCGCTTTCACCCGACCGGTAGAGCCGGCGCGTCACCTCGACGTCGCGCGTGAACAGCTCCGCAGCCGCCTGATGGCCATTCCCGTTGCCGTTGCCATTGCCGTTGCCATTGCCGTTCCCGTCAGGAGGCGTCGGATGGAACTCGACGAGCTCGCCATTCCCGTTCTTCGGCTGGGGGAGTCCGGTGAGGCGGAGCCGGACTTCGGCGGTGGCGCCTGGCTTGCGCGCCTCGCTGCCGCTGAAGATCACGTCCTCCATCCGGTCGCCGCGCAGGCTCTTGGCGCTCTGCTCGCCGAGCACCCACGTAATGGCATCCGCCACGTTGCTCTTCCCGCACCCATTGGGCCCGACGATGGCGGTGACGCCGTGGTCGAAGGAGAGTTCCGCGCGGTCGGAGAACGACTTGAAGCCGTTGATCTCGAGACGTTGCAGGCGCATGTTGGTTATCTACAGACCGAGCGCAGGGAGACGCTCAGTCTAAACAAGGCCTAGCGATAGTAGCAAGGCCTAAGTAACACCACAATATTTGGGGCTGGGAGCCCCAAAACGGTGGGGGTGGTGTTACCAAACGCCGTCGACCTCCATACCCCAACTCCCAACTCCCAAGTCGTGCCTGACGAGGCCGTTTGGGAGTTGGGAACGTGGGCGTTGGACGTTATCTCGCCGCTCTCGTCGAGGGCGAATCGCCAAGCCGCATCAGCGCCTCCGCCTCCGAAAACAGCGTCAGCGCATGGCGCAACTGCGGGTCCTCGGCCGAGAGATTCCGTCGCGCGACCTCGACGCCAAAGAGATCGACATCGATCTCGAAGCGGATCATCGCACGGATGAACGACAGGTCCTGCTGCCAGGCGACCTCGTCAATCCGCAGCCGGGACTTCTCCACGTGCTGTTTGAACTCGGCGACCATCGCATCGGTCAGGGCGAAGTCGGGCGCCAGCTCGCGCGCTTCGGTGGACGGCGCGGCGACGATCCGGCGGTCGCCCGCGCGGGAGAAGCGCTGTGCGAAGGTGTCGAACAGGTTTCGCGCGAACAGCGTCCGGCCGAAACGCGTCGGGTTGAACCCCTCGACGGGGCCGTCGAAGCGGCGATCCGGCTCGACCCCGCCGCCGCTGTACACGCGGCGCCCGGAGTCGGTGAACTTCAGCTCTTCCGGCTTGTGGGCGCGTGTCGGGTCCTGCTCGCGCAGCGTGTAGGTCAGGTACTCGTCGAAGGTGCCGTCCCACGGCCGCTGGATCAGCCGTCCGCTCGGCGTGTAGTAGCGCGCCGTGGTCACCGCCACGCCGGCGCCACCGCTCACGCGGTACACCGACTGGACCAGCGCCTTACCGAACGTCGTCTCGCCGACGATGAGCGCCCGGTCGTGATCCTGGAGCGCGCCGGCGACGATTTCCGACGCACTGGCGCTGTTGCGGTTGACCAGGGTGACCATCGGTACGTTCAGGTAGTCACCCGCCTGCGTGGCGCGGTAGTCCTGATCCGAGTTGGCAACGCGCCCGCGCGTGTAGACGATCAAATCCCCGCGCGGCAGGAAGCGGTTGGCGACGCGAATCGCCTGGTCGAGAGCGCCGCCAGGGTTGTTGCGAAGATCGAAGACCAGCCGGCGCATCCCCTTCGCGGTCAAGTCGCGCAGGGCGCGCCCGAGCTCCTGATCGGTGTTCTCGCCGAAATCCGAGAGCAGGAGGTAGCCCGTCGATTGATCGAGCATGAACCCCGCGCGGACCGTCGGGATGTGGATTTCGTCGCGGACCACCTCGAGATCGATCAGCGTGTCGTAGCCGGCGCGCTTGATCGCAATCCGGACGGGAGTGCCCCGCGGGCCGCGCAACTGGCGCACGGCCTGGTCGCTCGTCCACCCCTTGGTGTCCTGCCCCTCGATCCGGGCAATGACGTCGCCGCGACGCAGCCCCTTCTGGTAGGCGGGCGACCCTTCGAACAGCGAAAAGACGGTGATCTCGCCGTCGACCACCTGGATCGAGATGCCGAGCCCGTAGTACCGCCCCTCCTGCCGCTCCCGCATCTGCGCATAACTGCGCGGATCCATGAAGCTCGAGTGCGGGTCGAGCGTCTGCAGCATGCCGGTCACGGCGCCGTACACCAGCCGGTCCGACTCGACCGTGCCGACATAGGTCCCCTCGACGGCGCTCAGGGCGGCCGTAAAGACCTTGTACTGCTCGGGAATCTGGTCCTGCGCGGACAGCGCGCTCCGCCCGTAGAAGCCGCCCAGAAGGGCGCAGAAGACGACCGCGGACACGCCCACGGAGACGGAACGGTAGCTGCGCATACTTCAGGAAAACTATAAACGGTTACCTTGACCCCGTCCAGACCGGATTTCTATAATCCAATGAATCACTTGCGGCAATTCGAGGCCCCGGGCCTCAGACCCCGGATCCCAGCGCTGACGCCGGCTTCGGCCCCGATGCCCGAGCCAGCCGTGGGACCCGAGGCCTGAGGCCCAAAGCCTTGCGGGAGCAACGTATGTTTGGTTCCATCGGCATGCCGGAGCTGATCATCATCCTGGTGATCGCGCTCATCATTTTCGGGCCGCGGAAGCTCCCGGAGCTCGGCCGCTCGCTCGGCCGCAGCATCGGCGAGTTCAAGAGGGCCTCCAACGAGCTGCGGAGCACGCTCGAGGAGGAAATCCGGATCGAGGATCAGCGTGACCAGCGCACGGCGGCGCGCGCCGAGCAGGACGCGGCGATGGCTGCGGGAGCGGCGTCGCCGGCGGCGACGCCCCCGCCGGCAGCACCGGCGCCTCCGGAAGGCGACACCGTCAACCGGACGACCGGCACCGGCCCTGTGGCCTAGTGGCGCTCGTCCCCTTTCCGACGAACAGAGACGCGGCGCCGGTCCCCGACGACGATGTCGATCGGGGCCGTGGCCGCCTGGAGGACGACGTCGACGCCGACGATGCCGGCGGCAAGATGTCGTTCCTCGAGCACCTGGACGAGCTCCGCCGCCGGATTATCTTCGCGGTCGCCTCGGTCCTGGTCGGCTTCGTCATCTCGTTCTTCTTCATCAACGGGATCTTCGATTTCATCATGCGCCCGCTGCAGCAGCTGCTGCCGCCGGGGGGAACGCTCGTCTATACCGACCCGACCGAAGCCTTCCTCCTGTACATCAAGATCGCGCTCATCGCGGGGCTGATTCTCGCCTCGCCGGCGGTGATGCTGCAGGTCTGGCTGTTCGTGGCGCCTGGGCTCTATTCCCACGAGAAGAAGTGGGCCATCCCGTTCGTCGTGATGTCGTCCTTCTTCTTCGTCGCCGGGGCGGCCTTCTCGCACTACGTGGTGTTTCCGCTGACGTGGCGCTTCTTCATCAGCTTCACGACCGACATCCTGACGTTCATGCCGCGGGTCGAACCGGCGTTCTCGATCTACCTGCGCCTGCTCATCGCCTTCGGGCTCGTCTTCCAGATGCCGACGCTCGTGCTCTTCCTGGCGCGCATGGGCGTCGTCTCCGCGCGCTTCCTGATTCGCAACTTCAAGTACGCCGTGCTGATCATGGTCGTGGCGTCGGCCGTCATCACACCCGACGGCGGCGGCGTCTCGCTGGTGGCGATGACCGGGCCGATGATCCTGCTCTACGGTCTCAGCATCGGGCTGGCGTGGCTGTTCGGGAAGAAGAAGGCCGCAGAGTCGTAGCCCTGTTTTCCCGATCACGGGCCACAGAGGCCACAGAGACGCAGAGGAAACCATTCAACGCTGTGACCTCTGTGTTTCTGTGGCCCGTCGAACGCGAGTGCTGCCGCGGACCGTCGAGGGTGAACGCTGCCGCGTCAGTAGGCCTTGGCGAACCAGGCGTGCGAGGCGGCCGGGCGGCCGCACGTCAGGCACGCCTTGCCGCCGGCGGGCGGGCTGCTGAACGGGATGTTGCGGATCGTCGCCTGCGTCTCGGCCTTGACCGCCGCCTCGCAGGCGGCGGATCCGCACCAGGGCGCGATCACGAACCCGGGCCGCCCCTCCATGATGTCCTTGAATTCGGCGTAGCTGTCGGCCGACGAGGTGTGCTCCTCGCGGAATTTCAGCGCGCGGTCGTAGAGCGCGCGCTGGATCTCGGTCAGCCGCTCGTCGACGTGGGCGCCGATCCCGTCCATCGGCGCCGCCGACTTCTCGCGGGTGTCGCGGCGCGCGAGGACGACCTGCGCCTTCTCCAGGTCCCTGGGGCCGATCTCCATCCGCAGCGGCACGCCGCGCAGCTCCCACTCGTTGAACTTCCAGCCGGGCGTCTGCGTATCCCGATCGTCGATGAGCACGCGGACGCCGCGGGCGACGAGCTCGTCGCGGATCGCCTGCGCCTTCGGCAGCACCGTCTCGCGCCAGTTGCCGCGCGGAATCGGCACGATCACCACCTGGTGGGGCGCGATCCTCGGCGGCAGGATCAGTCCGCCGTCGTCGCCGTGCGTCATGATGACGCCGCCGATCAGGCGCGTCGACACGCCCCAGGAGGTGCCGTACACGTACTGGACGGACTTGTCGCGCGCCTGGAACTTGATGTCGAACACCTTGGCGAAGTTCTGGCCAAGGTTGTGGGACGTGCCCGCCTGGAGCGCCCGGCCGTCGCGCATCAGCGCCTCGATCGAATAGGTACGAAGCGCGCCGGCGAACTTCTCGCTCTCGGTCTTCAGGCCGTCGATGACGGGCATCGCCAGGTCGTTCTCGGCGAAGTCCTTGTAGACGCCGAGCATGCGCAGCGTCTCCTCCTCCGCCTCCTCGGCCGTCTCGTGCGCCGTATGCCCTTCCTGCCAGAGGAACTCGGTCGTCCGCAGGAACAGCCGCGTCACCTTCTCCCAGCGCACGACGTTGGCCCACTGATTGATGAGGATGGGGAGGTCGCGCCACGACTGCACCCACTTGGCGTACATCGTGCCGATGATCGTCTCCGAGGTCGGGCGCACGACGAGCCGCTCCTCGAGCTTCTCGGTGCCGCCGTGCGTCACCCACGCCACCTGCGGCGCGAAGCCCTCGACGTGCTCGGCCTCCTTCATGAGCAGGCTCTCGGGGATGAAGAGCGGGAAATAGGCGTTGACGTGGCCCGTCGCCTTGAAGCGGCGGTCGAGCCCCTGCTGGATGAGCTCCCACATCGCGTAGCCGTACGGCCGGATGACCATGCACCCCTTGACGGGCGAATAGTCGGCCAGCTCGGCGCGGCGAACGACGTCGACGTACCAGCGCGCGAAGTCGCGCGACTGCGGCGTGATGTCGGTCGGCAGGTCCGGGATGGGTTCAGACATAGAGGCGATCGGAGATGTGTTTGTTCCAGTGTAGATCGTCACGTTCGGGAAAATCGGTGCGAAAGTGCGCGCCCCGGCTCTCTTCCCGCCGGAGGGCCGCGCGCGCGACGAGCCATCCGACCATCACCAGGCTGAAGACCCGGCGCCGTTCCGCGCTGCCGGACTCCGGCTCGCGCAGCGTGGCCGCGCCGATCCAGCGTTCGAGCCGCCGCACCGTCGCTTCGAGCGCGCGCCGCTCCCGCAGCAGACCGACCGAGCGCCACATCAGGCTCCGGACGATGTGCGCGGTCGGAATGGGCCCGGCGCTTCCGCCCGGAAGCGGCGCATCGACCACGCCCTCGGAGCGCAGCGCCGAGGGACGGGGAGGCCTCTGCATGGCGGCCGCCGCACGGGCGCCGAAGACGAGCCCTTCGAGCAGCGAGTTGCTCGCCAGACGGTTGGCGCCGTGCACGCCGGTGCATGCCGCTTCGCCCGCGGCGAAGAGTCCGGCGACCGACGTGCGCCCGTCGAGGTCGGTCTCGATGCCGCCCATCATGTAGTGCGCCGCCGGGCTCACCGGAAGGCGGTCGTGCGCGAGATCGAGACCCACCCGCGCGCATGCGAGGGCGATGGCCGGAAAGCGACCGAGCACGAACGCCGGATCGAGATGCGCCATCGTCAGATAGACGGGGGCGCCGGTGCGCGTCATTTCGCGCACCATCGCCCGCGCGACGAGGTCGCGCGGCGCCAGATCGCCCGCCGGCTCGTACCGCTCCATGAACGGCTCGCCCAGATGGTTGACGAGCCGAGCGCCCTCGCCGCGCAGCGCCTCGGAGAGCAGGAAGCGCGGCGATCCGTCCAGGTCGAGCGCCGTCGGATGGAATTGCACGAACTCGAGGTCCATGATCCGCGCGCCGACGCGGGCGGCCATGGCGATGCCGTCGCCGGTGGCAAGCGCAGGGTTCGTGGTCTCGCGGAAGATGTATCCGGCGCCGCCGGTGGCGACGAGCGTCGCGTCGGCGGCCACCCTCCCGCGCTCGCCGGCTGCGGTGACGAAGTTCGCCCCGGTGCAGGCGCCGCCCGTCAGATGGAGCCCCGTGGCCACGGCATCCCCGATCACGCGGATGTGCGGATTGCCGCCCGCCCGCGATCCGAGGACCCTTGCGATCTCGCGTCCGGTGGCGTCGCGCGCGTGGAGGACGCGGCGGACGCTGTGCGCCGCCTCCCGGCCGAGGGCCGGCGCGCCCGACTCGTCGCGGTCGAAGGCGGCGCCCCACTCGACGAGCTCCCGGACGTACCTGGGGCCCTCCCGCACGAGCACGTCGACGGCCGCGGGCACCGAGAGGCCGCCGCCAGCGGCGATCGTATCGCGCGCGTGCAGCTCCGGCGAGTCGTCCGGACCGAGCGCGGCGGCGATCCCACCCTGGGCGTAGCCGGTGTTGCTCTCGCTCGGGTCGCCCTTCGTGAGGAGGATCACGTCCCCGGCGTCGGAGAGCGACAGCGCGGCGCGCAGTCCCGCGATGCCGCCGCCGATGACGAGGAAATCGCCGTCGAGATCCACGGGTGTTATCCTATCAACTCGATCTACGACTGGTGATTGGCGATTCGTGAGCGGCATCGATGATTCGAGATTGGTGAGGTGGCTGTCGATCTCCTGAAAGACCCCGTTCGCGTCGACGTCAGGGGGGGATCGCAGATCTCGCCGATCTGGATCGGCGACGGCGTGAGCGAACGCGCCGCCGCGCTACTCGACGCGCAGGGGGTGGGCCCCCGGCGCTTCGTCGTGTCGAATCCGGTCGTCTGGCGGCTTCACGGCGGGGCGATCGCCCCCGCGGTCGGGCGGACCGAGCCAATCCTCATCCCCGACGGCGAGCGCTACAAGACGCTGCAGTCGGTGTCGCGCATCTACGAGGTGCTCATCCGGGCTGGCGCCGACCGCGGCAGCGCCGTCATCGCGCTCGGCGGCGGCGTGATCGGCGACACGGCGGGTTTCGCGGCGGCCACGTTCCTCCGCGGCATCGCGCTGGCGCACGTGCCCACGACGCTGCTGGCCCAGGTCGACAGCGCGATCGGCGGGAAGGTCGGCGTCAACCACACGCTCGGCAAGAACCTGATCGGCGCCTTCTACCAGCCGGCCGCCGTGCTGATCGATCCGCTGCTGCTCGGGACGCTGCCGCGCCGGGAGTTCCGCTCCGGACTCTACGAGGTCGTGAAGTACGGGATGATCGCCAGCCGCGACCTGTTCGACCGGGTGGCGCGCGACACCACGGCGATCTTCAACCGCGACCCGGCGGTCCTGCTGCCCGCCATCGTCGAGTCGTGCCGCATCAAGGCGGACGTCGTGTCGCGGGACGAGCGCGAGGGCGGCCTGCGGCGCATCCTCAACTTCGGCCACACGGTGGGCCACGCGCTCGAGGCGGTGACGAAATACCGCCGCTACCGGCACGGCGAAGCGGTGGCGTTCGGGATGCTGGCGGCGGCCGACCTCGCGGTGGCGCGCGGCGCGCTCGCCGAGCGCGAGCGGCAGGCGCTGGCCCGCCTGATCGCCCAGCTCGGCCCGCTCCCGCCCGTTGGCGATCTGAGGGTCGGCGACGTCCTCGAGGTGATTCGGCGCGACAAGAAAGTGGTGAACGGCACGCTCCACTTCGTCATCGCCATCCAGATTGGCGCCACCATCACGATCGACGACGTCACGGAGGCAGAGCTCACGGCCGTGCTCGAACGCCTCGGGCTGAAGCGGTGAGCCGGGAGCGCGAATCGCCGATCAACGGGCCACAGAGGCACAGAGACACAGAGACCAAGGTGGTCTTGGCTTTCTCCGTGGCTCTGTGGCCCGTCGACGAACGAGTCGGGACGTGGGTATTGGGATTCAATTCGCCACGACGCCGTGCTCGCGCAGCTTCTGCAGCAGCGCCTTGTAGCTGATCTGCAGCGCCTCGGCCGCGCGCTCCTTGTGTCCAGCCGCCTCGCGCATCGCCCACTCGACCTTGCGGCGCTCGACCGCCGCGATGACGCGGCGGAGAGCATCGCTCATCGTGCCGGACAGGTCGATCTGCTCCCACGGGTCGGGCGACGCCGCCGGCGGCAACCCCGGGGCGCCGGCCGCGCCCGCGCGGTCGGTGGTCGTCCCGGCGGGCCCGTCGCCGCGCGCGGCCGCACGCGGCGCGGCGAACGAGAGATTCAGGTGGCGGGTGTGGATGGTGTCGCCGTCGCAGAGGATGACCGCGCGCTCGATGGAGTTCTGGAGCTCGCGCACGTTGCCCGGCCAGCGGTACGCGCACAGTTCGTCGATTGCCGCCGGCGACAGCTTCAGCGTCGGCTTGTTCAGGTCGCGGCAGAAGCGCTCGACGAAGTGGCGGGCCAGTATCGGGATGTCGCCCGTCCGGTCCCGCAGCGGCGGAATCGTGATCGGGAACACCGACAGCCGGAAGTAGAGATCCTCCCGGAACTGCCGCGCCGCGACGCTCGCCTTCAGGTTGCGGTTGGTCGCGGCGACCACACGCGTGTCCACGTGCAGCGACACGGTGCCGCCAACGCGCTCGAAGCGTTTCTCTTCGAGCGCGCGGAGGATCTTCGCCTGGAGCGCCTGCGGCAGTTCGCCGATCTCGTCGAGGAAGAGCGTGCCGCGGTGCGCCATCTCGAAGCGCCCGGGCTTGCGGCCGACGGCGCCGGTGAAGGCGCCCTTCTCGTGGCCGAAGAGCTCGGTCTCGAGCAGCGTCTCCGGAATGGCCGCGCAGTTGATGGCGACAAACGGCCCGTCCGCGCGCGGACCGAGCGCGTGCAGCGCCCGGGCGAACAGCTCCTTGCCGGTCCCGCTCTCTCCCTGCAGCAGCACGGTGGCGTCGGTACCCGCGGCGCGATGGAGCTGCTGCGACACCTGCCGCAACTGCGGATCCTCGCCGATGATCCGCGGCGCTCCGCGGCGCGCGGCGAGCTCCTCCTTGAGCAGCAGGTACTCGGCGAGCATCCGCCGCTGCGCGATGGCGCGCTCCACCATCAGGACCAGGTGATCGGGATCCACCGGCTTGGCGAGGAAGTCCATCGCCCCTTCCTTCATCGCCGTCACCGCGTCCTGCACGCTGCCGTACGCGGTCATCACGATGACCTGCAGCTCGGGATCGAGCTCCCTGGCCGCCCGCAGCACGCCGAGACCGTCGCCCGCGGGCAACCGCAGATCGGTCAGCACAACCGCGGGCCGCGAGCGGCGGAGGTGCTCGACGGCTTCAGCCTCGTCGTGCGCCTCGAGGACCGTATGCCCCTGTACTTCGAGGGCGCGCCGCAGCATCACGCGCAGCGAATCCTTGTCTTCGACGAGGAGCACGGGAAAGGAGGACATGACCGAGGTCACGACTGCATGCTCGAGAGTCCCCAGTGAGTTGGACACTCGGCATGTGCGCTCTCGAACCGACCGTGCACGCAATCGGCTGGCGGGTTCACTCGGCCGCGCCCGATCCCGCCGTTCCACCTCGGCATCCGGACACGGACGTCACCTCTCCGGTCCCAGATGCCTGTCAATCCGGCCGGGACCGTCACTGGGGCGGCGAGCTGACGCCCAGCGCCTGGAGCAGGTCCGACATGTCTTCGACGCCCCAGCGTTCCACCGCCTTGCCGTCCGCAAACCGGACGATGTCGGCAATTCTCGCGGTGATCCCTCTCCCTGTGGGAGCGATGCCCATGAACTCGCCTCCATGAGTCGCGCGAAGAGTGACGTGAGCGGCAACCTTGTCACCTTCGGCCACCATGTCCTCGACCGTGACACGCATGTCGGGAAGGGCGGTCCTCATCGCGGCAAACATCTGCTTGACCCCCTCCAATCCGGGCAGCTGTCCGGGAGAAGGGTTGTGGTCCACGAAGTTGGCAACCGCCATCTCGTCCATGACGGCCAGGTTGCCCTTGTTGAAGACCTCATCGTAGAAGCGACGCAATCGAGCCTTGTTGGCCTCGGACATGCAAAACCTCCCGTTTCTCCGCTCCAGGCGCAGCGTCGTTGCTTCCCGGGGTTGTGACTGGAATCTCCGATATGATCCCCAACACTTCGGGATCGTCCTCCCGGCTGTATCCGACACTCGCGATCTGAGCGTCCAATCTCGGCAGATCCTACACCTGCCGCACAGCCGTGAGGCGGAGGCGCCTATCTCACCCAGCCGGCCGGCACACCGGCGCGTCTGGCGTCGTCCTGGATAGCCGCCATCGCCTTCTGCTGCTGCTGGATCTCCTGCCTGACGCGGTCGAGCTCGGCCAGCGCCTTCTGGCGCTCGGCGGCGATCACGTCGCGCTGCGCCGGGTCGTCGCGGTTGACGAAGTCGGTCGAGAGCGCGCTGATGCGGCTCTGCAGCGCCTCCGCGAAGATCTGCGACCTGGAGAGCGCCTCGCGCGCGGTGGCGACCCGCTTCCGCCACTCCGCCTCGTTCTGCGGCGCCGGCGCCTGGGGCGATGCGGCCTGACCGGCGGACGCCGGCGCCGGCCCTTGTGCCGGCTGTGACTCGGGCACGGGCGACGACGTGGGCGGGGCCGGCGCCACCGACGGCGCGGCCGGCGGCGTCGAGGGCGGCGCCTCCGGTCGCAGGCTTTCGTTCGTATACACCTTGCCCGGCGTCCGAATCGTCTTGCGCCGCTCTTCTTCCTGCCTGGCAATCTCTGCCAGCGATTGCCCCGCCAGCGGCGCGGCGACGCCGACGAGCACCAGTACGATCAGCAGAGAAACGGCCGGGCGCCCCATATGTGCATTCTCGGACCCAGGCCGGCGATGGTCAATGGGCGGTTACCGCAGTTCTTCCCATGACTGCACGTGGACGCCGCCCGGACCGATAGCATCGTCGGCGGCGACCCGGGCCAGGGAGACGGCGATGGAGCGCTCGGCGCCTGTCGGGCCCCAGGCGCGGCCGACGAGGCGGAGGCCTGCGGTCGTCTCGGCGACCCACAAGCACAGGTAGATGTGCGGGGGCGCGCCCACGGCCGGAGCGAGATCCGCGAAGCGGCCGTACGCATAGAGCCGAAAGCGCAGCGGCCCGTCCGCGCCCGAGCTCGCCAGTCCGTTGACGTCGGCGGTCGCCTGCGCGAGATCGACGGTCATCCCGGCGACCTGGCGCAGCCCCTCGGCCGGCCCGTCCACGAACGCCGAGGTCGAGGCGCCGCTCACGACCGCCTCCCAGTCCGGCGCCAGAGCCAGGTCGCGAATCCCGAACTCCACGATCCCCTCGGCCGCGTAGAACGCCTCCACGCCGTACCGGTAGCCTGCCACGACCGCGGTCTCCGTCATCGTCCCGACGACGAGCGCCGCCGCAAGGCCGGTCAGCAGCGTCAGCGACATCATCACCATGACGAGAGGCATCGACGCCTACCTGTCCGCGCTCACGTTCCTGAGGGCGATGTCGACTCGGACTTCCAGGTCTGGTGCATATCGTGCGCTCGACGTGGAGGTGCCGCCGCGCGCGAAGAGCGCACCGGCCGGCCCGCGCATCGACGCGAGCGCCGCCTCGATACGCACCGTGGCGCGCACACGGCGTACGCGGAGCAGGTCCGCATCGAACGGCGCCACCGCGCCCCCTGATATCCAGGGACCATCCTGCAAGGCCGCCGGATCGATCGGCCCGGCGCCGTCGAAGTACTCGAAGCCGAGCCCCACGACGTGATCGACGACAGGCAGATCGGACGCCCCGCCGTCGTACCGCATCAGTTGCGGCGTCCCTGCCGCGGGATCACGCCGCAGGTAGTAGGTCCGCGAGACGACTGCGGTGTCCGTCCACGGAACGAACACGGCCGACACCACATCGGGACGATAGAACACCGCTCGGTCAGGGTCGCTCTCGGATGCGCCGATCCGGTACGGTACGACGGGCGGCGCCACCGTTGGCGCGACGCCCGCGCCGGCCCTCAGCAGGTCGCTCGCCAACGCGTCGACCGCCACACGCAGACGCTGGTGCATGTCCGCCATCTCCGGCTGCGCCTGAAAGACGCCACGCGCCGGATCGACGAGCGCGACGAGCGCACCCGTCACGACGAGCATGATGACCATGGCGATGAGCAGTTCGACGAGCGTGAACCCCGCGGGTGATCTCACTGGTCTCTCCGCGTCCTGATCGTCGAGAGGCGCACCGCGCGATCCCGGGCGCCCCGCCGGAACACGACGACCGTCATCGCCACCGCGTCCCGGAGGTCGGCGGGCAACGGCTCCACCACCCAGCGCCGCTCGTAGAGCCGGCCCGGCGCCGGGCCGGCGACCGCGGCTCCACGGGCGTCCAGATACTCAACCGTTTCCGGCACCGCGGAAAACGGCCGCGCGCGGAGTTCCTCGATCTTCTGGAGCGCCAGCACGGTCGCGTAGGTGTCGTCGCGCGAATCGGAGGTGGCCCGGGCGGCCACGAGAAACAGGTGCAGCAGCGCGGCCACGCCCACGACGAGCACGGCGGTGGCCACCACCGCCTCGATGAGCGACAACCCGCCTTCGCTCCTCGGACGTCCCTTGCCGGGCTGGGTGCGCCGGCGAACAGGTCGGCGGGCACGGACGCGCCACATGCCCGCCCGAGGTCGCAACAGGAGTGCCAGGCCTCTGCACTGCCGCGACCTGTTGACCGATAAGGACTTAGGAAGCACCTCGGGGCGGCGTGGTTGCAGAAATTGCCGTGCCTGCCGAGCGGGCCTGTGGCATATATGTCGTACGGTGTCCGGGCTTGCCGGGCATGACCAGAACCGTAATCCGGATGTGGCGAAATGCAACATCGTCCAGCACAAACCACCGAAATCACAGGGGTTGTCGCGGGAATGCATCTTGTGTCGCTTCCCGTTCGTACCATGCGCCAGTCGGCCGGTTTCACACTCATCGAGATCCTGCTGGTCGTGGCCGTCGTCTCGGTCATGGCGGCGATGACCGTGCCGACGGTTGCGGGCGCGATGGACCGGTACTACATCCTCTCGGCGGGCCAGCAGGTGGCGAGCACGATCCGCGCGGCCCGGTTCCAGGCGGTGTCCCGGAATCAGACCCTGGAGGTGGTGCTCGATCTCGATGCCGGCGAGTACCAGGTGTTCGAGGACGGCGGCGTCACGCCGGCGGGCGACGCGCAACTGCTGCCCACCGGCATCAGCTTCGGGGAGGACTCCGCGACCACCGTCGAGGTCGCGCCCAACGGGCGCGTCACCACGGCGGCGACCATTACCGTGACCAACGGCAATGCCGACGATGACCGAACGATTACCGTCTCCACGAGCGGCCGCGTCCAGTTGCAGTAGACGCCGCGAAGGCGGCTTCACGCTGGTGGAGGTGCTGATCTGTGTGCTCATCCTCACCACGGGCATGCTGGCGATTGCGGGGCTGCTCGCCGTGACGACGCAGATGCACATCGGCGCCCGCGAAGCGGCCCGGTCGACGCGGCTGGCGCAGGCGAAGATCGACGAGCTGATGAAGCTCGACTTCGACGAGAACGACGAGGTGTCGATTGGCGGCGACCTGGCGTCCAACGAAGCCGATCATTTCGAGGAGAACCCGGACGACCTCGACGGAATCACGATCCGCTGGACGGTGGCGGACGGTCCGATCACCGACACGCGCCTGCTGACGGTGCGCGTCGAGAACCTGCGGGCGCAGCAGTACGGCCGCCAGGTCGAGCTGAGCACGATCATCCGGTACTGGTGATGCGGGACGAACGCGGGTTCACGCTCGTCGAGTTGATGATCGCGGCGGCGATCACGGCCGCCGTGCTCGGCGGCACGATCGTGCTCGCCTCGCAGCTGCAGCAGGTCTACAGCACGCAGCTCGACGACACCACGGTGGAAGAAGAAGTGCGCTTCGCGCTCGACTGGATCGCCCAGACGCTGCGGAACGCCGGCAGCAACCCCTACGCCCTCGACAGCCTTGCCGGCTCCTGCGCAGGCGCCGGCACCTTCGCGGCGATCGCCATGAATCCGGACGGGGCAAGCCCCACCGACGACAGCATCCGCATCCAGGCGGACATCAATCCGCCGGATGGCCTGCTGGGAGGCGCCGCCGCCAGCCTTGACTGCGAGGACGACAACGGCGAGGACATCACGATTGCGTTCGACGCCGACGAGATGGTCATCACCCGGGAAGACATGAGCGGCAGCGACGGACCGGTCGTGATGACCGAGCCCGTCATTGCCGACTTGGAGTTCGTCTATCTCAACTCGGCACGGACCGTGACGACCGACCCGGATCTGGTGACCTACGTGCGCGTGCGGGTGACCGGACGGTCGCAGGCGTACAACGCCTTGCTCGGCGAGAACACCGAGACGACGCTCGAAACAGAAGTGCGGGTGCGAACCAGGTGATCCGGATCACTGCACACGCGACAGGAGGCGGTCGGCCCGGCGAGCGCGGCACCGCGCTGGTCGGAGTGCTGCTCCTGCTCCTGCTGATGTCCGCGCTCGCCGCCGCCCTCGGCGTGAGCGGCCGCACCGAGACGCTCGTCGCGCGGAATCATCAGTCGCTCGCCCAGGCGCGCGTCGCCGCCGAGGCCGGGCTCAACCAGGCGATCCAGCGGGCCGTCACCTACCTGCGCACGATCGACCCGGTGAACATTCCGAACACGCTCGATTCGCTCCTCGTCGACACCAGCGCGCTGACCGGGGTTGCCTTTGCGACGTCCACGGCGGTACCGGGCGCCGCCGACCCCGACGCCACCTACGAACTGCTCCTGATGGACGAGGACGACCCCGACCGTGAGGACTCGACCAGCATCGGCGGCGACGCCGACCTGACCAACGACGAGGACGGCAACGAGATCACCGACAACAACCGCACCCTCGTCATCCGCGCGGTCGGGCACGCGCGCAACAACACGTCGGTGGTGCTCGAGGCGCTCATCGCGCCGGTCCAGCTCGGCGCGATCGTCACCGACGGCGACTTGACGATCTCCGGCAGCGTCACCGTCACCGGGGGCGCGCACGCCAGCGTGCACTCCAACGGCGACCTGACGGTCGACGGCGGCAGCGCATCGGTGTCCGGCGACCTCACCGCGTCGGGCGAATACGACGGTCCGGCCGGCGGCTCCGGCGGCGCGCCCGAGAAGCCGCTGCCGAGAATCCGCGCGGAGGACTACAAGCACCACGCGCAGTACGTCCTGTCCGACGACGGCCTCGTCCTGTGCAACCAGTCGGGCGGCTGCGGGGCCACGGCCTATGGCGGCACGGTGTGCGACTCCGGCAACAGCGGCAACGACTGCCGGGGCGCCTATGGCTGGCAGTTCGACGGCCCCGACGGCTGGTCGATGGGCAGCGCCGGGACCCCGTTGAGCGGCACCTTCTACGTCGAAGGCGCGGCGAGAATCTCCTCGAGTCCGACGCTGGCGATCACGCTCATCGCCGAAGGGTCGATCGACATCAGCGGCAGCCCCGTCCTGACCGCGCATACCGATGAGCTCCTCTTCGTCACCGATGGGGACCTCGACATCTCCGGCGGCGTGGACACCGACGTCGTGGCCCAGGGGCAGATGCTCGTCCACGAGCAGATCAGCATCAGCGGCAACGCCACGCTCGGCGGGCAGCTCGTCGTGGAGGATGCGGCGAGCGTGGACCCGCTCGTCGAGAACAACTCGATCAGCGGGAGCGTGACCATCGACTACAACGGGACGCTCGGCACCAATCTCTTCTTCGTCACCGCCTGGCGCGAGGTCCGTTAGCAACTCCCAACCTCCCAACTCCCAACGCCCAAGCTTGGGAGTTGGGAGTTGGGAATTGGGAGTTGGGCGTTCATGGCAGGGGGAAGGTGATCTCGATCGCCGCGCCGCCGGCCGCCGAGGCGCCGGCGGTCGCGCGGCCGTTGTGCGTCACCGCGATCTTCTGCACGACGGCGAGCCCGAGCCCCGTCCCGCGCGTCCGCGTCGTGAAGAACGGCTGGAACACCCGCTCGCGGTCCGCCGCCGGAATGCCCGGCCCGTTGTCCGACACCGTGACCGAGCAGGCGCCGCGGGCCCGGTCGACGCGGCCGTCGATGACGATGGCGGGAGTGACTCCCGCGGCCTGGCACGCCTCGGCGGCGTTGCGCAGCAGGTTCCCGAACATCTGCCTGAGCAGCACCTCGTCGCCCTGCACGTCGGCGAACTCGCCCCTCACCGCCACGTCGGTCCCGGCCGGCAGCTCGTGCCGCAGCTCGTGGCTCGCGCGCCGGGCGAGCGCGCCGAGCGCCACCGGCGCGAGCGACGGCTTCTCCGGGCGCGCGAAGTCGAGGAAGGTGGTCACGACCCGGCCGAGCGTGTCGGTCTCCTGCCGGATCCCCTCCACGTACGGCCGGTAGGCCGGCGGCAGCGCGTCGGGCGCCAGCAGGCGGCTGTAGCCGTGAATGGTTGCGAGCCCGTTGCGAAACTCGTGCGCCAGGCCCGCGGTCAGCTCACCGAGCCGTGCCAGCGCCTCTTTCAGCCGCAACTGCTCCTCGAGCTCGACGACAGTGGTCAGGTCAGAGAAGAGGCAGATCGCTCCCCCGTCGCCACTCGCGCCGAGGGGGGAGACGGTGACGCCGAGATGCGCCGGCCGGCCGCTCCGCGGCGCCTGCAGCGACCGGCGCAGGATCGGCCGGCGCGTGGCGAGGCACTCGGCGACCGCGTCGCGGAGCGGCGGCACGCCGTCGAGCAGCTCGCCGTAGTCCACGCCCACCGGCTCGCCGGTGAGGTCGAGGAGCCGCCGGCCCGCGGGATTCAGCATCGTCACCCGGCCCGCGCCATCAACCACGAGGAGCCCTGCCGTGAGGCTCTCGACGATCTGCGCGCTGAGCTGCTCGGAGGCCGCCGCCCTGGCGCTCATCGCGCGCTCTTCGGTCCTGAGCCGCGTGACCGCCTCCTGCAGCGCCGCCGACAGGAGCATCGCTTCCGAGCCCCCGTCCCCGAGCGATCGACGGGCCGTCCGCGCCGCCGCCGCAATCCTCAGTACGGCGAAGGTGAGCACACCCACGAGCACCGCAACGATGGCGGTCAGACCGAGCAGCGCGTAGCCGTAGCCTGGATTATTCACGAACGCGTCGTTCACACTGCTGGGTTCTCCCTTCTCCGTTCGTGTTCCGGTTCGGTGCTGCCGTTCCTCGGTCCCCGTCGAGCCGGTTCGAGGGGTTCCGGCGAGGACGAGCCAGAGACCTCCGACCAGTGACCCGCGAACCCGCGAAGGGAACGTGAACACGAACCGAGCACCACGCACCGAGAAGCGTGAACGACTGATTCATCAATAGTGCGGGTTAGGGTGTCACTGGTAGAACGAGAGGTACCACGCCAGAATCGGCTCGCCGGCGACGGCGGCGACGATCGCGCCGAGCGCCAGGAACGTCCCGAACGGGAGCGCCGCCTGCATGCTGCCGCGCCCCGATGCGATGAGCGCTACCCCCACGATCGATCCCGTGAACGAGGCGACGACCAGCGTCAGCATCGCCAGCCGCCAGCCGAGGAACGCGCCAATCATCGCCAGCATCTTCACGTCGCCCATGCCGAGCCCTTCGTGGCCGCGCACCCGGGAGTACGCCTCCGCGATCGCCAGCAGGACGCCGCCTCCGGTACAGGCGCCGATGAGGGATGAGAGCCATCCCGGCGGCAGGAACCAACTGGCCGCGAAGCCGACGGCAATGCCCGGCAGCGTGATGGCGTCCGGCAGGATCCGGTAGCGCAGATCGATCACGAACAGCACGATGAGCGCCGCCGCGAACAACAGGCGCACCAGGAGCAGCCACGTCAGGCCGTACACGGCGGCGGCGCCCGCGAACACCGCCGCCGTCGCAAGCTCCACGAGCGGGTACACCTTCGAGACCGGCGCGCGACAGGTGCGGCAGCGGCCGCCGAGCACCAGCCAGCTCACGACCGGCACGTTCTCGTACCACGCGAGCGGACGGAGGCAGGCCGCGCAGCGCGACGCCGGGCGGACGAGCGACTCCCCCCGCGGGAGCCGGTGGATGCAGACGTTCAGGAAGCTGCCGACGAGGAGGCCGAGAAGTCCCACCGTAGAGACCACCGATCCGTCTACGTCCACGGAACACCTCGTGGGACCGTCACGCAACTCCCAACTCCCAACTTCACAACTCCCAAAGGGAGCGCTTGGGAGCGTTGGGAATTGGCGTTTTGGGAGTTGGAGGTTGTCGTCATCGGATCCGGGCCGGCTCGGCCGGCAGCGGGTTGAGCGGCGAGGCCGAATCGAGCGACACCGCGCCGTCGGAGAGCCGATACGGCGCGCCCGTCGGATCGACTGGTGTCCCTCTCAGGTCCCCCGCCCGCCGCAGATCGTCCCAGTCGGCCGGCGGGCCGCCGCGCGCCTGGCGGAACGCCTCGACGACGGCCCGGAGGCGGTCGAGCTGGTCCATGGCGTCGAGCTGCCGCAGACGCCGGAGCGCCTCGTTCCGGTACCAGTCGTCTTCGGCGGTGCGGGCAATCTGCTGCCACAACATCCGAGACGACTCGCGGCTGCCGCCCTGCGCCAGCGTCGTGGCCGCCAAGGGCACCAGCCATTCAGGCGCATCCGGGTAGTCCGCCGCCCGCTGAAACCATGCCGCCGCCTGCTGGTAATCCTGGCGCCACCAGTAGTGCACGAATCCGATTGCCTGGGCGAACTCCCACTGCCGCGAAGACGCCTGAAGCGCGCGCTGGAGCAGCGCAACCGCCAGGTCGGGACGGCCTGGTCCGCCCGGGGCCGGCTCCGACAGGAAGATCGCGCCGAACAGATACGCGACCCTGAAGTGCGGATCGAGCGATGTGGTCAGATCCAGCAGCGAATAGAGCAGGTTGTACTGCTTGACCGGTTCCGTGGAGAGCCTGGTGCGGCCGAAGTGCTGTACCGCCCGAATCCAATAGATGTCTGCGAGCAGCGCGTCGTAGGAGAGCGCCAGGCGTTTCACGGCGTCGGGAGAGCGCACGTACAGCACCTGCTCGGTGGAGCCGGCGAGCGCGCCGCCGCGGCGCTCGTATACCGCCTGGAGCGCCACGACGCCGCCGCTCAGGACGACCAAAAGGACGAGGAGCGGCCATCTCACTTGAAGTCGCGCCTCTCGAAGATCGCCACCGCCCCCGTGAGCAGCAGCGCGATGTACACCGCGCCGTAGGCGGAGGTCGTCAGCAGATACGAGGAGGGAACCGGCAGGGCGTACACCACCTGCGTCTTGATGTCGAACGCTGCGAAGTTGGGCAGCACGTACGACAGGCCGCGCGCCAGATAGGCGGCGGCCGGAGACTCCACGACGGCTTCGAAGTTGCGCAGTTCGGGGTTGAACTCGCCGATGATCCAGAGGCTGAAGGTGAGCGCCGCGGACAGGAACGGGCTGGAAAACGTGGAGAAGAAGAGCGCGAAGGCGGTGACGACCAGCAGCTCGAGAAAGATGAGCCCGATGGCGCGCAGCATCCCGACATCGACCGCCGGCGCCGGCCAGACGGCGCGCGCGTTGTCGGAGAACTGCGTGTTCAGGTACGCCAGCACCAGATACAACGCGATCGTCATCATCGCGACATTCACGAGCAGCGTCAGCGCCAGGCCGGCGTACTTGCCGAGGACGAGCTCGTGCCGGCGAATCGGCTTCGCGAGCAGGCTGTAGATGCTGCGCCGCTCCACTTCCTTCCAGACGAGCCCGATTCCGATGAACACCGCGATGAACAACCCGAAGGTCGCAATGGCGGCGAGCCCGAGGTCCTTGATGATCTTGACGTCCTGCCCCGCCGTGAGCTGGCCGATCAGATACGAGGCACCGATGAGGAGCGTCGCGAACGCCACCAGGCTGTACAGCACGCGGTCGCGGACCGACTCCTTGAACACGTTCAGCGCGATGTGACCGATTACAGCCATGTGTCCAAGCGTCCGTCGTTCGCGCTTCTGCCTTCCATATCTCTCCTACGCCCTCCCCCATTCGCGGTTCCGCGGCGCGTCCGCCACCTGCCGGACGAAATAGTCCTCGAGCGTCTCACGCATCGGCGTGAGCGACACCAGCCGCGCGCCGCACGCCGTGAAGTCCGACACCACGCGCTCGGGCGCCGTCGTCACCGGCAGTTCGAGGGCGTAGTGCTCGGCGCCAAGCCGCGTCGCGCGGACGACCTGGCCGCACCGGGTCGCCTGCTCGAGCGCGGTGTCGGTCACGCCAGTCAGGACGAGCTCCCACCCCTGCACCTGGAACGCGAGCAGGTTCGACAGCGGTCCGGACGCCACCAGACGGCCGCCAACCAGAATCGCCACGCGGCTGCAGAGCGTTTCCGCGTCCGAGAGCACATGCGAGCTGAAGAAGACGGTGCACCCCCGGTCGCGCAGCTTCAGCATCAGCCGCCGGACCTCGCGGCGGCCGAGCGGGTCGAGGCCGGACATCGGCTCGTCGAAGAACACGACGTCCGGGTCGTTGACGATCGCCTGCGCGATGCCGACGCGCTGGAGCATCCCCTTCGAGAACTTGCGCAACTGCAGCCGCCGCTCGGCGCCGATGCCCACCTCGTCGAGCAGCGCCGCCACTCGGCGGCGGCGCTCGGCGGCGCCGTACCCGAACAGGCTCCCAAAGTAGTCGAGCAGCTCCTCGGCGGTGAGGTAGTCGTAGAAGTACGGGTTCTCGGGGAGGTAGCCGATGCGCCGCCGGACCACGAGGTCGCCGAGGGGCCGGCCGAGGATCTCCGCGCGGCCGGATGTGGGAAAGATCAGCTGCATCAGCAGCTTGAGCGTCGTCGTCTTGCCGGCGCCGTTCGGGCCGAGGAAGCCGAACACCTCGCCGCGGCCGACCTCGAGGGTCAGCGCGTCGAGGGCGACGTAGGGACGGGGACGCCAGAAGCCGACGCGGTAATGCTTGGTGAGCTTCTCCGTGCTGATCGCGTCCATGAACAGAAGGCCCCAGGCCTCTCCCCTCGACTCCGCCCGGGATGCCCTGAGCGCAGTCGACGGGCAGGCCTCAGGCCTCAGGAGCCAGAGGTCCTCTTCAGCTCCCAGGCGATGGCCGCGTCGAAGTACGCCGGGCGCAGCGTGGAGGTGATGCGGATGCCGTTGATGAAGAAGGTGGGGGTGCCGCCAATCTGCAGCTTCTGCCCGAGCCGCGCGTCTTGCCGCACCTCGTCCAGCACCTTCGCGTACTGCGCATCGAAGTCGGTCACCTGGGCGATGTCGGCCAGCGCCCGCTTCACCGTGTCCCGCGTCATGCCCGGCTGATTGTCGAACAGCCACTCCTCCATCGCGGGCGCGCGGTTCCTGGCGCGCGCGAGCCGTACGGCGACGGCGGCCTCGCAGGCGGCCGAGTGTACGCCGCCTGTGTTGCACTCGGATTCGAGTGGGTAGTCGACGTTGACGAACGCCACCTGCCCCGCGTACTGCGTCTCGTACCTCTGCTGGATCGCCTTGTACGCGATGTAGGCCTGGCGGCACGCAGGGCACTGGTAATCGTTGAACTTGACGACCACGACCCTGGCGCCGCCCGACGGCATTCCGAGCTCGACGCGCGGCTGCGCCACCAGCCACGCCTCGAAGGCCTGCGTCTCGTCGGGGCCGAGCGACTCGGTCGGGGGCGCGGCCGGCGCCGCCGCCGCTGTCTCGGCCACCGGCGCCTCGCGGGGGAACCAGGCGACCAGGCCGACGCCGGCCGCGACGAGCACGACGGCCAGCGTCGAGGCGAGCGGGCTCGAGGTGACCCCGCGCAGGTCTCGCCCGAGCGCGCCGGGAAGCGCCGACAGGTCCGAGGCGGCTCCGCCTGACACGACGAAGAGGCCGACCACCGCGACGTACATCGCCATGCAGAGCGGGCACGCCTGGCGCAGGACGAAGAACGACGCGTAGCCGAGATACAGCACGGCCGCGAGGCCGACCGTTGACAGGATGAAGATGTAGCCGGCCACGCGCGCCGGGCGATTGTCGGGCGCGACGGCGGGTCCGGCCTTCCTGTCCGCCGAGGCCTTGGCGGAAGCAGGCTTGTCCCGCCGCAGTTCCGCCGGAGCGGAGGCGGACTTCATCCCCAATGCCCCGAGGAGCAGGACGAGGGCGGACCAGATCGTCCCACCCACCGCGACGGGCACGCCGAAGAGGCTTCCGTAGCGGCTCGTCAGCACCGCCTCGCAGCTCACCGACTCGCTCACGTCGCAGAAGCTCGTGTAGGAGGGGTCGGCGAGCAGCCGGAAGTGCACGTACAGCGCCGCGACGGAGGCGGCGAACCCAAGCGCGGCAAGAACGACGATGAGCGTGCGGGCGTGCTTCTTCATAGGCTCAGATCCTGCCGCATCCTACCAAAAAAACGAAGGCCCCAGGCCTCAGGCTGCGGCCTCAGCCACTGAGGCCTGGAACTGCCCTGGGGCCTGAGGCCTGTCGTGTTACTGCAGGATGATGCCGTCGCTCATGTCCGTAGCGAGGTCACTCGACCCGTCAGCCTTCTGGTAGATAGTGCCGCGCTGGTCGCTCGCGAATGCCCGCTGGCCGGTGCTGCCGACAGCATCCGGTCTGGCGCGCGCAAAATACGTGGAAATGGAGTCGGCGGACGCATCGTTGCACGTACTAGCCGCGGCCAGCACTGTGGTCGTATCGGCCCCAGGATCCACGCCCATGACATAGCCGCTCTTCACTACCTCGTTCGTCGCCAGATCGGGGCTGACGAAAGGCACCCCGTTAGCCGGCGCCTGAGCGAGATCTTCCAAACTCTGCGCGTAGCCGCCGCCGCCGCAGCTCGCCGCGAACGTCGCTTCAGCACTGTTGATGGCGCGAACTGACCCGATCGCCGACGCCTCGTTGCCCGACTGCCGCGCGCGCAGCAGCCCCGGCACCGCGATGGCCGCGATGATGCCGATAATCGCCACCACGATCAGCAGTTCGATCAGGGTGAATCCCTTGGTGTCCTGCATCTTCTTCATCTCTTGCTCCTCCGCAAAGTTGTCAGTTGTCGGTTGTCGGTTGTCGGTTGTCAGAAACCTCATCGGACCGGGCGACGCCGGCGACAGGCGGCAACTGACAACTGACGCAGCGAACGCTCGCCTATAGGCAATGGCTGTGCCCGAACCGCCAAGCTGAGGTCTTTCCTATAAGCAACTTATGCCGCAATTAGTTACAGAAACAGACCGGACGGCAGATCCAGGCGGCTATGGGCAGGCATGACAAAATGTGTCACTCCTGGCTGGCAATAAATGTCAGCCGCTAGCCGGTAGCCGGTAGCCGGTAGCACGTTCGACGTTCACGGTTCTTCCTACCGGCTACCACCTACCGGCTACCACCTACCGGCTACCACCTACCGGCTACCACCTACCGGCTACCGGCTAGCGCAGGTCGTACTTCTTCACGTAATACCGGAGCGAGCGGAAGCTCATGCCGAGCAGTTCCGCCGCCTTGACCTGGACGCCGCCGGCGCGGGCGAGCGCCAGGGCGATGTAGTGGCGGTAGAACTCCTCGCCCCGCGCCTCGAGGTCAAAGCCCTCGCCCAAGTCCGGAAATCCCTCCGCGGGCCCGTGGGCGCCACGTGGGGCGGGTCCTTTCGGACCCGCCAACCCTCGCACCTCGTCGGGCAGGCTTTCCGGCAGGATCGCCTCGGTCTGTTCGAGCGCGACGGCGCGTTCGATGGCGTTCTGCAGCTCCCGGACGTTGCCGCGCCAGGTGTGCGCCTCGAGGAGCCGCATCGCGTCGGCCGCGATGGTGCGCACGCGCTTGCCCATCTCGGAGGCGAACTGCTGCAGGAAGTGCTCGGCGAGCAGCGGAATGTCCTCCCGCCGGTCGCGCAGGGGCGGCACGGGAATCGACAGCACGTTCAGGCGGTAGTACAGGTCCTCGCGGAACCGCCCCTCGGCCACCATCCGGGTGAGGTCCTGGTTGCTGGCGGCAATCACGCGCACATCCGCCTGCACTTCGTCGGTGCCGCCGAGGCGCCGGAAGCGGTGGTCCTGCAGCACGCGCAGCAGCTTCACCTGCATCGACGGCGGCATCTCGCCGATCTCGTCGAGGAAGATCGTCCCGCCGCCCGCGGCTTCGAGGAGCCCCTTCTTGGCGGCGTGTGCGCCCGTGAAGGCGCCGCGCACGTGGCCGAAGAGCTCCGATTCGAGGAGCGGCTCCGGCACCGCGCCGCAGTTGACCGCCACGAACGGCCGGTCGCACCGCAGCGAGTTGAAGTGCACGGCCCGCGCCACGAGCTCCTTGCCCGTTCCCGACTCGCCGGTGACGAGCACCGTGCTGCTCGTGCCGGCGACGGTCCGGATGGTCGCGAACACGTGCTGCATCGGGTCGCTGCGGCCAAGGATGTTCGAGAACTCGTAGCGGCTGTTCAGCGCCCGCTTCAGCAGCAGGTTCTCCTCGCGCAGCCGGCGCGCCTCGAGGTGCTGCCGCACCTTGAGCCGCAGCTCGTCCATGCTGAAGGGTTTGGTGAAGTAGTCGGAGGCGCCGAGGCGCATCGCCTCGACGGCGCTCTCGGTCGAGGCGAAGGCGGTCATCATGAACGCGACTAGGTTGGCGTCGATCCGCTTGGCGGCGCGGAGCACCTCGACGCCGCTCGTGTCGGGCATTCGGATGTCGGACAGCAGCAGGTCGAACGGCTCCGCCTGCAGGCGCTCGATCGCCTCCTTCCCGCTGGCCACGGCGACCACGGCGTACCCGTCGCGGCGGAGCACGATCCGCAGCATCTCGCGCATCGACGGCTCGTCGTCGACGACGAGGATGCGTGCAGCGCCCGGCGCCTCCGGCTGCGGGAGCGGCTGCTTCATGAGGGGGCCCGCTCCGCCTCGCGGTCGGCTCCCTCCGGCGCCGGCTCGCCGCGCACCGGCAGCCGCACGCGAATGGTCGTGCCAATGCCGACCGTCGAGGACACTTCGATGCTGCCGCCGTAGTCGCTCACGATCCGCTGCACGATCGCGAGGCCAAGGCCGGTGCCCTTGTCGAAGGTGCTGCGAAACGGCTGGAAGATCGTGTCCAGCTCGTCGGTGGGAATGCCGCGCCCCTCGTCCTGGACGCTGAGCACCACCTCACCTGGTCCGGTCGATCCGTCCACGGCGAGCCGCAGCCGTCCCCCCTCGGGCATGGCGCGGAGGCCGTTGGAGGCGATGTTCCAGACAATCTGCCGGATCTGGTTCTCGTCCGCCTCGAACCAGAGCGGCCGGGGCGGCGCCTGCACGTCGATCACGTGGGAGGGACGCGCCTCCGGGCTGTTGCGCAGCAGCACGGCGGCATCCTGGACGACCCTGCCGACGTCGAGCCGGGCCACGGAGAACTTCTGCGGGCGCGCGTAGGCCAGGAAGGAGCGGATGGTGTCGTTCAGCCGCTCGGACTCCTTGAGCACGATCTCCATCAGTTGCGCCTGCTCGTCGTTGAGCGACAGTTCCTGCCGCAGCACCTGCATCGACCCGGAGATCGCCGCCAGCGGATTCCGGATCTCGTGCGCGATGCCGGCGGCCATCTCGCCGACCGCCGCGAGCCGCTGCTGCAGGCGCGCGCTCCGCTCGAGCCGGCGCAACTCGGTCACGTCCTGGAAGGTGAACAGGTACCCCGTACGGCCGTTGGGCAGCGCGATCATCGTCGCCATCAGGCCGAGGTCGAGCAGGCGTCCGTCGCCGGCGCGGTACTCGTACTCGACGCGGAGGATCCGCGTCTGCGCCAGCGTGCTCAACCGGACGCGGGATTCCGCCGGCACCTGCAGCACCTCGCCGGCGTCCCGATCGACCGCCTGCTCGGCGGGAACGCCGGTGATCGACGCCGCGGCGCGGTTGAACGTCAGGATGCGCCCCGCGGCGTCGGAGGTGACGAGGCCGCTCACGAGGCCGTCGATGACGTACTCGTTGAACGCGCGCAGGTCCTCGATTTCGTGCGACGCGTGCTCGAGGCGCGCGTCGGCCGACCGCAGCCGCTCCGCCAGCGACCCGGAGAGCAGCGCCACGGCGAGGAAGCCGAAGACGTTGATGGCAATCGTGTACTGGGCGAACCGCCCCGGCGGCAGCGGCGCGGCGCCGCCCAGCCACGCCGACAGCGCGCCGGCGTACTGCGCCCCCACGAGCGCCAGGTACAGCCCGGCGGTCACCGCCGCGAGCTGCAGCGCGCCCCGGCGGAAGCGGATCATGCTGGCGGCGATGATCGGCAGCACGTAGAGCGACGAGAAGTAGCTGACGACCCCGCCGGTCAGGCCGATGAAGCCCGAGACGAGCAGCGCGTCCACGGCGAGCTGCGCGTCGGCGAGCCACGGAAACCGGTCGACGATCCGCAGCGTGGCCAGGTAGACCAGGCTCAGCGCGTAAGTGACGCCGATCAGGAAGAAGAACGGGTCGATTGGAAATGCGCCAGGCCGGTTCAGTTGGATGAGGACCGCCGACCCGAGCAGCGCCGTGCTGACGACGACGCGGACGGCGATGAGCGCCGCGAGACGGGCGCGGAGGTCCAGACTAGCCTCCTCCGGTCAACTGGCTGATCAGGGAGAAGATCGGCAGGTACATGGCGATCACGATGCCGCCGACGATCCCGCCGAGCAGCGCGATCATGAGCGGCTCGAGCAGCGTCAGCAGACCGGCCACCGCCACGTCGACTTCCTCCTCGTAGAAGTCGGCGATCTTGGCGAGCATCGTGTCGAGCGCGCCGGTCGCCTCGCCCACGCCGATCATCTGGACGACCATCGGCGGGAACACCGCCGTCTGCTTCAACGGGCCGGCCACGGTGTCGCCCCGCTCGATGCTCTTGCGCGTGACCAGGATCGCCGCCTCGACCACGGCGTTGCCGGCGGTCCGCGCGGTGATGTCGAGCGCTTCGAGGATCGACACGCCCGAGGAGAGGAGCGTCGCCAGCGTCCGGCAGAACCGGGCGACGGCGATCTTCCGCATCAGGATCCCGAGCACCGGCAGCTTGAGGGTCAGGCCGTCGACGACCCTGCGGCCGCCCGTCGTGGCGTAGTACGCCCGGAAGCCGACGCTGAACGCCACCAGCCCGGCGATGATGAACGGCATGTAAGCCACCAGCCCGTTGCTCAGCGCAATGACGATGCGCGTCGGCAGCGGCAGGTCGGCGCCGAGGCCCGCGAAAAGCGTCGCAAACGTCGGGATCACCTTCCACAGGATCGCGGCGACCACGACCGTGGCAATCACGATGACGGCGATCGGGTAGATCATCGCCGACTTCACCTGCCCCTTCAGCTTGACCGCCTTCTCGATGTAGGTGGCCAGCCGCTTCAGGATCGCGTCGAGGATGCCGCCCGCCTCGCCCGCGGCGATCATGTTCGAGAAGAGGTTGTCGAAGACCTTGGGGTGCTTCTTCATCGCGTCGGCGAGCGAGGCGCCCCCCTCGACGTCGCCGCGCACCGCCAGGATGACCTCGCCGAACTTCCGGTCTTCCGCCTGCGTCCCCAGGATCTCGAGGCACTGCACGAGCGGCAGGCCGGCGCCGATCATGACGGAGAACTGCCGGGTGAAGACGGCGAGGTCCTTGGCCTTGACCCCTGTGGCGCGCGCCTTCTTCGCGCCGCGCGCCCGCGCCACCCGCTCCTTGACGGGTCCGATCTGGGTGACGAGGATCTGCTGCTCCCGGCGCAGCGCCGCCACCGCCGCGTCGAGCGTGTCGGCGACGAACTCTCCGGTGACCGTCTGCCCGCCGCGGGATCGTCCTGTGTAGGCGAACGTCGTTGCCATGTTGCGACTCCAGCTTGTAGCCGGTAGCCGGTAGCAAGAACGTTCGTGCTACCGGCTACCGGCTACCGGCTACCGGCTACCGGCTACCGGCTACCGGCTACCCATCTAACTCTACCTCCCCACCGCGGGCCGCGGCGGCGCGCCGGGGCGTCCGAGCCCCGCCCCCGCCACCACTCCGGCGCCGCGGTTGATCATGTCCTGCAGCTCCTCGCGGTTCGACGAGGCGCTCATGGCCGTGTCGAGCGTCACCAGCTTCTTCATGTACAGCGTGGCGAGCGACTGGTTCATCGTCTGCATGCCGAACTTCTCCTGCCCGGTCTGCATCGCAGAGTAGATCTGGTGCACCTTGTCCTCGCGGACGAGGTTCCGGATGGCGGGAGTCGGGATCAGGATTTCGAGCGACACGACGCGCCCCCCGCCGATCTTCGGCAGCAGCGCCTGACAGACGATCCCCTCGAGCACGAGCGAGAGCTGCGTGCGGATCTGGCTCTGCTGGTGGGCCGGAAAGATGTCGATGATGCGGTTGATCGTCTGGGCCGCCGAGTTGGTGTGCAGGGTGGCGAGCGTCAGGTGGCCCGTCTCGGCGATCCGCAGCGCCGATTCGACGGTCTCCAAATCGCGCATCTCGCCGATGAGCACGATGTCCGGGTCCTCCCGCAGCGCGGCCCGCAGCGCGTTGGCGAAGCCCTGCGTGTCCTGGTGCACCTCGCGCTGGTTGACGAGGCACCCCTGGTGCTGGTGGACGAACTCGATCGGGTCCTCGATCGTCAGGATGTGGTCCCGCCGCTCCCGGTTGATCTTGTCGATCATCGCGGCGAGCGTCGTCGACTTGCCGCTGCCGGTGGGGCCGGTCACCAGGATGAGGCCGCGCGGCTTCTCGGCGAGCGTCGCCAGCACCGGCGGGAGCCCCAGATCCTGGAACGAGCGAATCTGCTCGGGGATGAGCCGGTAGACGGCGCCGACGGCGCCGCGCTGGTGGAACATGTTGCAGCGGAAGCGCCCCACCCCCTGGATGCCGAACGAGAAGTCGAGCTCGAGGCTCTCCTCGAAGCGCTTCTTCTGCGCGTCGGTGAGCACGCTGTAGGTGAGCGCCTTGGTGTCGGCGGGCGTCAGGTCCGGTCCATCGAGCCGTTCGAGGTGCCCGTGCACGCGGATCTGGGGCGGCGTCCGCGTCGCCAGGTGCAGGTCCGATCCATCGACCTCGACCACCTTCTGCAGCAGTTCCGGGAGTGTCATCTCTTCCGCCTCAACTTCCAATTCCCAATTCCCAAATTCCCGATTCCCAAATTCTCACAACTCGCTTGGGAGTTGGCGTGTTGGGAGTTACTTCACCGTCTCCCTCACGACCTCATCGATCGTCGTCACGCCGTCCTTCACCTTCCGCAGCCCGCTCTGCCGAAGCGTGATCATCCCATCCTCGATCGCCTTGCGCCGGAGCTCGAGCGCGGAGGCGCCGACGAGAATCAGCTCGCGCAGCTCCTCGGTGACTTCCATCACCTCGTACAGGCCGACGCGCCCCTTGAAGCCGGTGTTGTTGCACTTCTCGCACCCCTTGCCGCGCTGCGGCACGACGGTCCTGGCCTCCTCGTTCGAGAACCCCGCCTGGACGAGGGCGGGCGCCGGCGTCGGGGTCGGCTCCAGGCAGTTCTTGCAGATCCGCCGCACGAGGCGCTGGGCGCAGATCAGGTTGAGCGAGCTGGCCACGAGGAACGGCTCGATGCCCATGTTCATCAGCCGGTTCACCGTGCTCGGCGCGTCGTTGGTATGCAGCGTCGAGAGGACCAGGTGGCCGGTGAGCGCCGCCTTGATCGCAATCTCCGCGGTCTCGAAGTCGCGGACCTCGCCGACGAGGATGATGTTCGGGTCCTGCCGCAGGAAGCTGCGGAGCGCGGCGGCGAACGTCAGCCCGATGTTCTCGCGCACCTGGACCTGATTGATCCCCATCAGGTTGAACTCGACCGGATCCTCCGCCGTCATGATGTTGGTCTCCGGCGTGTTGATGCGGGAGATCGACGAATAGAGCGTGTTGGTCTTGCCGGAGCCGGTCGGCCCCGTGACCAGCACCATGCCCCACGGCTTCAGGATGGCCGCCTCGAACCTGGCGAGCGACTCGCTCTCGAAGCCGAGCTTCGTCATGTCGAGCATCAGCTTGTCCTTGTCGAGCAGACGCATGACGATCTTCTCGCCGAAGAGCGTCGGCAGACACGACACGCGGAAGTCGATGTCCTTCGGCTGGCCGTTGTCCTGGAACCGGATCTTGATGCGGCCGTCCTGGGGCAGGCGCTTCTCGGAGATGTCGAGCTTCGCCATGATCTTCACCCGCGAGGTGATCGCGTCGCGGAACTTGAGCGGCGGCGACATGATGTTGTAGAGCACGCCGTCGATGCGGTAGCGCACGCGCAGCTCCTTCTCGTAGGGCTCGATGTGGATGTCGCTGGCGCCCTTCTGGATCGCCGACATCAGCAGCACGTTCACCAGCTTGATGATCGGCGCTTCCTCGCCCTGCCTGGCGAGCGTCTCGGCGCTGATCTCCTCGAGCTCCTCCAGCACCTCGACCTCGTCGGTATCGGTCGGCACCGGCATCTGCTCGAGCGCCTTGCTCGCCAGCTCCAGGGCGCTCGTGGCGGCCGCGCCGGTGCCGCCCGTCTTCCCGTAGTACTTCCCGAGCGCCTCGAGGACCGCCACCTCCGCCGCCACCACCGGCTCGACGTTGTAGCCCGTCATGAACCGGATGTCGTCCATCGCGAACACGTTGGTCGGGTCCGTCATCGCGATCGTGAGCGTGGCGCCGGCGCGCGCCAGCGGGACGATCTGGTACTTCTGCGCCGTCTCGGCGGGAACCAGCTTGATGACGGCGGGATCGATCTCGAAATCGGCGAGCGAAATGGAGGGAACGCCGTACTGCTTGCTCAGCAGCGCGGTGATCTCCGAGTCCTTGACGAAGCCGAGCGTCACCAGATTGAAGCCGAGCTTCCCCCCGTGCTGGCGCTGGTGATTCAGCGCCTCCTGGAGTTGCTCGACGGTGATGCGCTTCTCCTTGAGGAGCAGCTCGCCTATCCGGACGGCCATCGTGTGCGTTCAGAACGAGACGCGCGCCGCGACGCCCCACCCCTCCTCATCGGCGGCCCCGCCGCGGACCACGTGTCCGTCGATGTACCACCCCGTGCGCACGGCGACGCTGGCCCCCGCGGCGGCGCTTCGCTCGCGGGCACCGACCGTGTTGAGGCGCCCCCCGGCGCGGACGCCAAGGCGCCGCCCCAGGAACCATTGCTCGCCGCCCACCGCCACGACGCGGCGGCGTCCCGTCGCGACGGTATAGGCATCCACGTCCGCATCGATCGCCACCGTCAGCGGCACGCCGCCGACCGCCTCCGGCGCGACCGCCACGCCGAGGCGCGTCTGCCGCTCCATCCGTACGGGCCCGAAGGTCGCCTCGAGCGCGTTTCGCACCCGGGCGCCGAGCCGAACCACGCCCGCCGTCGCCAGGACGCCCAGGTCGAGGTCGAACCGGCCCTCGGTATCGCCCCCGCTCAGCCCGTCTCCCCGGTCCAGGAGTTCGCCGGGCGACGCAGGTTCATCGCTCTGTCCGGCGGAAAACCTGCCGCGCAGATACTTCAGTGTCGCGCCAGTATGTACCCCGGGAAGGAGCGTCTGAACGAGCGTCACGCCCAACTGGCTCGCCAACAGGGAGTGGATCGGCACCCCTGCCTCTCCGGTGTTTCGGCCGGGACGCTCCTCGGCTGTAGGGTCGGGCGGCTGTATGTCTGTGAGCCAAAAGCGGTAATAGGACAGGCCGAGCGCCGGGGTGCCGAGCGCAAGTCCCGACATGCGCTGGCGCCACGCCGGCAATTGGTCGTCGGTATCGACAACGCCTCGCATCAGCGCCATGTCGAAGAAAGGACCGGAGGCGAGGCCCGCCGGGTTCCACCAGGTCGCGCTGCTGTCGGAGGCGACCGCCACGAACGCGCCACCCATTCCCGACGCTCGACTGCCAACCACTTCGACCACCTGTGCCCAGGCCGTGGAGGGGGCGACCCCAACCGCGCTGCACAGGACGGCGACGCGGATGGCTGGACAGTGCCGCCTCAGGCCGGATAGTTTAGGGATCAAGGAAGAACCCTCATCGTATCAGGAGTTTGAGTGACTACCGCTTGGCCATTGCCGGTCCGACTTCGGGGGGTTCTCCGTTCGCCGCGCGCCACCTTCGAAGCGCTGGCCGCCGCGCCGCGCTGGGCGGATGTGCTGGTTGTCACCTCCCTGGCAGCGGCGTCCACGACCGCGCTCGTGCTCGAGACCGACATCGGACGGCTCGCCCTCGTCGATCATCTCGACAGGACTGCCACGGCGCTCGGACGGCCTCTCGACAATGGGCAGTACGCCGCCCTGCAGGAGACGGGCGCGCTCGGGACCGCCTACGCGGTCGTCACCGCGCTCATCAACGGGCCGGTCCTGGCCGCCGCCCTGTCCGCGCTGCTCGTCGGTGTGCTGCGGCCGGGCGCCGGCAGCAGCGTCACCTACCGCCAGGTCCTCGCCGTCGTCTCCCATGCAGGCGTCATCCTGGCGCTCCGGCAGCTGATGGCGGCGCCGCTCACCTACGCGCGTGAAACCCTGGCGAGCCCGCTGACGTTCGCTACGGTCTTCACACTGCTCGACGAGACCTCCCCCCTCTCACGATTCGCCGGCATGGTCGACGTGTTCGTCGTCTGGTGGATCGTGGTGCTCGCTACCGGGGTGTCGGTGCTCTACCGGCGGCCGGCCGCCCGCGTGGCCGTGACGTTCACGGGCGTCTACATCGTGCTGGCCGCCCTGGCGGCGCTCGCCGTCGCAATCACGGGAGGTTCCGCGTGAGCGGCCGGCGGCTGCTGGCGGCGGCCGCGATCCTCGTCCTGGCCGGCGCCGGCGGCGCCGTCCTCTGGCTGACGCGTCCGGAGCTTCCCGCGGTCATCGTGGAGAGCGTCCGCACGCGCGATCTCGAGGCGATCGTCACGGCGTCGGGCAAGATCCAGCCGAAGCGGCAGGTCAACGTGTCGGCCACGACCATGGGCCGCGTGACGCGGCTGGCGGTCGAAGAAGGACAGCGCGTCCGCGCCGGCCAGTTCCTGCTCGAGATCGATCCGCGGTCGTTCGAAGGGCAACTGCAGCGCGGCGAAGCGAACGTCGCCGCCGCCCGCTCGGCGCTCGAACAGGCGCGCACGGCGGTCGAGCAGACGCGCGTCACGCTCGACCTCGCCCGGCAGACGCTGAAGCGGCAGCAGGAGCTCTGGAGCGGCGGGCTGACCTCACGCGAGACGCTCGAGCGGACCGAGAACGAGGCGGAGCTGCGCGAAGCCGAGCTCAAAGTCCGGGAACAGGAGGTGCAGACGCGGGAGCAGCAGATCAAACAGGAGGAGGCGGGGCTCGCCACCACCCGCTATTCGCTCAGCCAGGTGATCATTTCGTCGCCGATGGACGGCATCATCACCCGCCGCAACATCGAAGAGAGCGAGAACGTCGTGGTCGGCACCATGAACAATCCCGGAACGGTGCTGCTGACGATTGCCGACATGTCGGTCATCGAAGCCGAGGTGGAGGTCGACGAGACGGATGTACCCGAGGTGAGGGTCGGCCAGCAGGCGCGCGTCACCATCGACGCGGTGCCGGATCGCACCTTCCTCGGCCGGGTGACCGAGATCGGCAACAGCCCGATTCAGACGGCGAGCACGCAGACGCCGACAACGACGCAGGCGACGAATTTCAAGGTGGTGATCACGATCGAGGAACAGATTCCCGACGTGCGGCCCGGGTTCACCTGCACGGCGGAGATCACGACGGCAACGCGTCCGCACGTCGTGTCGGTGCCGATCCAGGCGCTGACCGTGCGCGAGCTGCTCTACGACGCCGCAGGCGCCCTGGTCCGCGAGCCGCCCCCGGCGCCGCCGCCGCGGTTTCGCCTGTTCGACCGCGAGGCGGCGCCGAACCCGGCGCCGCCGGAGCCGCCGCCCGGCCATACGCGCCGTGAAACCGAAGGGGTGTTCGTGCTGCGCGGCACCCGCGCCGTGTTCGTCCCGGTGAAGGTCGGCATCGCCGGCGAGCGCTACTTCGAGGTGCTCTCGGGGCTGAACGAGCAGGACCGGGTGATCACGGGCCCCTTCTCGTCGGTCCGCGAGCTGGCCGACGGCGCGGACGTCACGCCGCAGACGCCCACGCCGGGTCCCTGAGATGCTCCTCGAAGCCGTCGCCATCGCCCTGCGCGCCGTCTGGGCCAACAAGTTGCGGTCGTTCATGACGGTGCTCGGCAACATCGTCGCCGTCGCGTCGATCGTCACCGTCGTGTCGCTCATCCAGGGAGTCAACGCGCTGGTCGCCGACGCGATCCTGACCGACGTCGGCGCCGATGCGTTCACGGTCCAGCGCGTGCCGCCGGTGACGCGCACGGAAGAGGAAGAGGAGCGCGTCCGCCGCAACCCGAACATCACCCTGGCGGAGGCGGACGCCATCCGCGCCTTCGGTCCCACGATCGACGCCGTGGCCGCGCAGGCGCAGCGGCGCGGGACGATCGGCTATCGCGACCAGGTGATCGAGAACGTCCAGGTCCAAGGTGTCACCAGCGAGTACGTCGAGTTCACGACCTTCGACGCCGAGCGCGGCCGGATGATGACGCCGCTCGAGGTCGATCGGAACCGGCCGGTCGTACTCCTCGGCTGGGACGTGGCGGAGCAGCTCTTCGGCGAGGGCAACCCGCTCGACAAGATCGTCAGGATCCAGGGGGCGCATTTCCGGGTGGTCGGCGTCAGCGAGAGAAAGGGAGGCCTCTTCGGCGCATCGCTCGACGGCTACGCGGTGATTCCGCTCGGCGCCCACATGAAGCTGTTCGGCGCCCGCCCGTCGCTCGCGCTGATGGTGAAGCCGGCCTCGCCGGATCGGCTGCAGGCGGCCATGGACGAGGCGACGGCGGCGCTGCGGATCGCGAGGCGGTTGAAGGGAACCGAGCCGGACGACTTCGGGATCTACACGTCGGACACGCTGCTCGGTCTCTACGAGCAGGCGACCACCGGGATTTTCGCCGTGCTCGTCGGCGTCGTGGCGCTCGCGCTCGTCGTCGGCGGCATCGTCATCATGAACATCATGCTCATGGTGGTCACGGAGCGGACGCGCGAGATAGGCCTGCGCAAGGCGCTCGGCGCGCGGCGGGCGGACATCGTGCTGCAGGTGCTGACCGAGTCGATCACGCTCTCGACCGTCGGGGGGCTCGCCGGCATCGCCTTCGGGTTCCTCGCCGCGCAGGCGATTGCGGCGGTCACGCCGCTGCCGGCGCTGCTCGAGCCGTGGTCGGTCGCGCTCGGCATCGGCGTCACCGCGGCCGTCGGGCTGTGCTTCGGCGCGTTTCCGGCCGCCCGCGCCGCCGCGCTCGACCCGATCGAAGCACTGAGACGGGAGTAACGGTGCGGGGTGCGACGGTGCGAGGGTGCGACGGTGCGTCCGATGGTGCGAGGGTGCGAGGTGCACTTCCGAAGTGCGACGGTGCGAGGTGCACTTCGAGAGTGCGACGGTGCGAGGTGCGACGGTGCATCCGGGAATGCGACAGTGCAACGGTGCGGCGATCGGTGTCGCTATGCGCTATTGCCCAGACATCGTCGCACCCTCGCATCCTCGGTCGCGCCGTCGCACCATCGGACGCACCGTCGCACCATCGGACGCACCGTCGTACCCCTCGGTCGCACCGTCGTACCCCTCGGTCGCACCGTCGTACCCCTCGGTCGCACCGTCGCACCCCTCGGTCGCACCGTCGCACCCCTCGGTCGCACCGTCGCACCGTCGCACCATCGGACGCACCCTCGCACCGTCGCACCCCGCACCATCGCACTATCTGCACCTGTGGGCTAGAGTTCGATGACCTCCCGAGCCGCGTTGCTGCGTGAAGTCGTGCTGCTGGCGCTCGACACGCTTCGCGCCAACAAGCTGCGTTCGGCGCTCACCGTGCTCGGCGTCGTCATCGGAATCACGGCGATCGTCGGCATGACGTCGCTCATCCGGGGGTTCGATCGATCGCTCCGCGACAGCATCCGCGAGCTCGGCCCGGACACGATCTTCGTGGCCAAGTTCAGCGGCGTAAGCGTGGCGGCGGGCCGCAATTTCACGGAGCTGCTCCGCCGCCCGAATCTCAGGGTCGAGGACGCCGCCGCGATCGAGCGGCTCGCGCCGTCGGCGGGGATCGTCGACGTCTGGCTCGGCGCCGGCGGCCCGCCCACGCAGACGCGCATCAGCTACCGGGGCGAGCGCACCAAGTCGCTGGCGGTGCTCGGCACGACCGAGGAGTTTGCGCGCATCAACTTCCTGGAAGTGCAGGCCGGCCGCTTCTTCACCGAAACGGAGGTGAGCCGGCGGCGCAACGTGGTGGTGCTCGGCTACGCGCCGTTCGAGGCGCTGTTCGGGCGCGCCGGCATCGATCCGATCGGCAAGCCGGTGCGCGTCGGCCCGGTGCAATACACCATCATCGGCGTCCTCGGGAAACGCCCCGCCGCGGGCGGGTTCGACCTCGGCCAGGACGACTTCGTCGTCATCCCCGAGACCACGTACCGGAAGCAGTTCGGCATCCAGATCTTCCGGCGCGGCAGCGAGACGCATCAGAGCGTGCTCATCGCCGCCGCGCCGCGGGCCGGCGCGACCCGGGACGGGCTCGTGGCGGAGGTGCAGGAGATCATGCGCATCCGGCACGGACTGCGCGTCGACGAACCGAACGACTTCGATCTCGTGTCGCAGGATGCCGCGCTCGAGGTCTGGGAGCGGGTGAGTCAGGCCACGCTCCTGGCGCTCGTCGTCATTTCGTCGGTCGCGCTGATGGTGGGCGGCATCGGCGTGATGGCGATCATGACCATTTCGGTGACGGAACGAACGCGCGAGATCGGCCTGCGCAAGGCGCTCGGCGCACGGCGCCGCGAGGTGCTGATGCAGTTCCTCACCGAGGCGGCGGTGCTCAGCTCGATCGGCGGCCTGCTCGGCATCGCCCTCGGCAGCGGCATCGGCGTGGCGGTGAACCTCTTCACGGGCTTTCCGGTCTCCCTGCCGTGGTGGTCGTTCCTGCTCGGCCTCCTCTTTTCCGCCGGCGTGGGGCTCGTCTTCGGCATGGTGCCGGCCGTTCGCGCCGCGCGGCTCGACCCGATCGAGGCGCTGCGGTACGAATAGCGCTCGTTCGGATCGTTGGGATAGTTCGGATCGTTCGGACCGTTCGAGTCAACCGCGATCGGCAGCCGAACGTTCCCATGATTCGCGCCGCCGGGACGCTTCCGCCACGGAACGGCAGCGGTGAACGCCACGTGGAACGCGGCGAAGAGCGAGACGTGCCGCCATGGCGGAGATCCCGCACGCACGTTCGGCTGACGCCGGACGCGACCTACGCCGCTAGCCCGCACTCTTCATGAATCAGTCGTTCACGCTTCTCGGTTCTCGCTTCTCGGTTCGTGTTCAGGGTTCGTGTTCGGGGTTCGCGGTTCAAGGTTCGGAGGTCTCTGCCCGCTGGCTCGTCCTCGCCGGAACCCCTCGACCCGGCGCGACGGGGACCGAGGAACGGCAGCACCGAACCGGAACACGAACGGAGAAGGGAGAACCCAGCAGTGTGAACGACGCGTTCGTGAATCATCCAGGCTAGTCGTAGTACTCAGGCGCCTTGCGGAGGGTCCGGTGACCGACGAGATCGTGCTGGATCCAGAGCGCCGCGCCGGTGCGCATGAGAAACGCCTCGAGCCCCCGACGCGAGGCCGCGGTCTGTTCCTCGCTCACCTCGAAGGTCGGCAACCGGTTCAGCGTGCGCTCCTCCGGGTAGTGGTAGAGGTCTCCTGAGAGCACGACACCGCCGGTCTTCGCGAGCTTCACGTAGAGCACCTGATGTCCTTCGCTGTGGCCGGGCGCGGCTTTCAGGATCACGGTCCCATCACCGAAGACATCGTGTTCGTCGGCGGTGATCGTCACGGACCGGCCGCCCTTCAGCGCGGCGTAGGTGGCCGGGCGCGCGGCGCCGGGCGCCGGCTCGGCGAACATCCTGTCACGATCGGAGGGCCGCACCAGCCACGTGGCGTGGGCGAACGCGTTCGCGTTCGCCGTGTGATCCCAGTGGTAGTGGGAGAGCGCGAGATGCGTGACGTCGGCCGGCGCGTACCCGCCCGCCCGAAGCTGCTCCCGGAGCGGCGGTCCGAGCGTGACCGCGCGCTCGTCGCCGTCGGCGCGCCGCACCCGGTGCTCGACCCCGCTCGCCGAGGAGCCCCGCTCGTCGTCGGCGATCGCGCCGGCGTCCCACGCCAGCACGCCCTTGGGGTGCACGATCAGGTACGCCGCAATCGAGAGCGGCGTGACCTGGACCTCCGCCTCGGTCAGGCGGTACCGTGCCGGATCCGAGGCGAGCACGCCGCCGTCGAGGACGTACAGCCGCGGCGTCGCGGCCGGGGCCTCCGCGCCGGGCCGCCCGCAGGCCACCGAGGCGGCGGCCGCCACAACGGCGAGGCCGGTGATCCTCGAGAGCATCATGCGCGGCTTGGAACGACTCGAACGATCCGAACCAGTTACGACTCCCGTTCTCCCGTCCGGATCCGGTAGCTCTCGAGCACCGGGAGGACGAACACCCGGCCGTCGCCGATCTCTCCGGTCCGTGCCGCCTGCACGATCGCCTTGATCGCATCGTCGGCAATCGAATCGGGGACGACGATCTCGACCTCCATCTTCGGCAGGAGGCTGACGTTGTATTCCTTGCCGCGGTAGATGGCGGTGTGCCCCTTCTGCTTGCCGTGCCCGCGCACCTCGGTCACCGTCATGCCCGAGATGTTCAGCTTGGCCAGCGCGTCCTTGACGTCGTCCACCTTGTTGGGCCGGACGATGCTCTTGATCAATTTCATTGCGGTCCCTCCAGTGTGCCCTGCAGGTCGGACGTCAGCGCTCGCTGCTCCGCCTCGGTGAGTTTGGCTCCTGCCTTGGTGATGTGGAACACGTCAATCGCCCGCTCGCCTTCCGTGGAGATCAGGACGAGATCGACGTCGCAGCCGTGCCGCGAGATCACGCGGCTGATGCGGTACAGCAATCCGATGACGTTGCCTGCCACGATGTCGAGGATGGTGTACCGGTCCGACGCCCCGCTGTCGGCGCGCACGATCGGCACCACCCGCGCGGCGCTCCTCGCGTGGAGCACGCTCTGCTCGCGCCCCCGCAGCAGCGATGTGACGTCCACCCGTCCGGACACGACGTCCTGCAGGACGTGGAGCACCTGCGCGTGCGCGTCCGTGTTGAGCGCCAGGAAGCGCTCGTCGTCGGAGAACTGGAAGACGTCGAGCACCAGACCGTTCGGGTTCGTCAGCGCCTGGCCGCGGAGGATGTCCATGCCGAACGACGACAGCACGCCGCAGATGTTCGAGAAGAGGAACGGCTTGTCGAGCGTGACGACGGCGAGCGTCCAGACGCTGTCGCTCGGCTCGAGCGACAGGTGCACTTCCGCCGGCCGGATATCGCGCGCCAGCCGCACGTGCCGGTAGATCGCCTCCCGGGGGAAGAGCTGCAGGTACCGCTGCGGCAGCCCCTCGACGAACCGGGCGACCTCCGCCTCCGGCAGGTCGGCGGGCCGCCCCGCGAGCAGTTCCATCATCCCGGCCTGATTCCGATCGATCAGCTCGTCGCCGTACCGCTGCGTCAGCTGGTTGTAGGTGTCGACGTACAGCCGCCAGATCAACTCTTCCTTCCACGGCGTGAGCGTGTCCGGGCTCACCGCCTCGACGTCGACGAGCGTCAGCAGGCAGAGCATCTTCAGGCGGTCCTCGGTGCCGACGAGCCGCCCGAAGTCGGCGACGATCTGCGGGTCGTCGGTATCGCGGCGGAAGGCGACGAGCGACATCTGCAGGTGGTGCCGGATCAGGAAGAGGACCGTCTCCCGCGCCTCCCGGGGCAACTGCAGCCGATCGAGCGCCTCCTCCGCCATCCGGACGCTCTCCGGGGCGTGCTCGTCGTCGCGCCACTTCCCCGTGTCGTGCAGCAGCAGCGCCAGCACGAGCAGCTCCGGGGCCGACAGGCTCGCCGCCACCGTCCGAAACCGCTCGCGCGTCGGGTCCTCCTTCGTCAGCAGCCACTCGAGGTTCCGGATCGTGAGCAGCGTGTGCTCGTCCACGGTGTACTTGTGGTAGAAGTCGCGCACCACGCGCCACGCGATCGCGTCGAACTCGGGAAAGATCCGGCCCATCAGCCCGCAATCGTGCATCTGCGACAGCCGCGCGTAGAGGCCCGCCCGCGGCCGGAGCAGCCGCAGCAGCGCCACGCGATCGCGCGGCTCTGGCGCAAAGTCCTCCGCGCGGTACCGCTCCACGTGCTGCTGAATGCACGAGAGCGCCTCGTCGGTCACCTCGGTGCCGGCCTCGATCGCCGCCTGAAAGGCGCCAATCCACGAGGCCGGCGTCCGCGCCGCCCGCACCGGATCGAGGAAGCGGATGCCGTCGCGCGACAGGCCGAGATTCGGCCCGACGGGCACCGGCGCCGCCCGCCGCATCCACTCGAGCGAGCGGCTCACGATGCGGGCATGGCGGAAATAGTCGCTCATGAGCCGCTCGACGCGCTGCCGCGGCTCGGCGCCCGGATAGCCGAGTACCTCCGCCGTGCGCTCCTGCAGCTCGTGGCTGAGCACGTTCTGGTTGCGTCCCGATTCGAGGTGGAGGATCGACCGCACCCGCAGGAGGAACTCCTCCGCCTCCTCGAAGCGGCCCGGATCGGCCGGTCCGCGGCGCAGCAGCAGGGGGTCGGTCAGCGCCGCGAGAGTGCGCGTCGCCATCAGGTCGCGGAGCGCGCCGGGCGCCTCCTTCACGTCGGGCTCCAGTTGATAGAGCGTCGCGTTGAAGCGGGCGTGCCGCTCCTCGACGAGCGTCAGCAGCGCGCGAAGGATGTAGGCGTGCGTGCCCGCCGTGTGAAACAGCTCGCGGAGCCGGTCGAACAGCGCGGGCGTGCCCGCCACGTGCCGCGCGTCGAGCAGCGCCAGGAGGAACTCCGGGTTGTCCTCCTCCAGCTCGACGAATTCGTCGAGTTCCCGCACCTGGTGGCCGACGACCACTCCGACGTCCCACAAGGGGTGAAGGAAGGCGCGCAGGAACCGCTCCTCGGACGGTCCGATCCGACCGCCGAACAGCAGCAGGAGGTCGATATCCGAGTGCAGGCAGAGGTGCCGCCGGCCGTACCCGCCGAGCGCGACAATGGCGACCGGCCGGTCGGGGACGCCGGCGTCAACGTACAGCTGGTGCAGGAGCGCGTCGACGCGGTCGGCGTGCCGCTCGAGCGCCACTCCTCCACCCGCGCCGGCCGCAATCTCCGCTCGAAGCTCCTGGCGTGCCGCGTCGAGTGCCGCCCTGAGGGCGGAGCCGGTGCCCGGCTGCGTTATCGACATGGGGCGAACATCTCCGGTCGCGGCTATGGATGTCAAGCACGGGGAAATGACTCGCCCCGACCCCGCTCAGTAGGCGAAGCCGACGCCGAAAGACCCGATGACCCGCGACTGGTCGCCGCCGTTGAGCGCCTCGGTCGTGTCGCCGAGCGCCTGCACCTCGACGCCGCCGTGCACGTTCCAGTTCGACCCGATCGGCACGGTGACGATCCCCGCCGTGCTGAAGAACCCGAACGTGTTGTCGACGCCGTCCAGCTCGTAGTAGTCGCCCACGCTGAGACCGACCTTGACCGGAAAGGCGATCGACGCCCGGGCGCCGCTGTAGCCGGGCGCCACGCCGAGCTCGAGGTACCTGCCGGCGTTCAGGCCGCCATCCGCCTGGTACTTGCCGGGCTCGGTCGCCATCTCGAACGCCACGAGCGCGTACGGCTTCAAGGCGCCGGCGCCAAGGTAGGCGCTGTCGTCAACCGACAGCTTGACGGCGATCTCCTTGACGTGGGTGAAGCTGTCGTTCGGGCTCGTGTAGGAGGTGTAGGTCGTCCCGACGGTCACTCCGCCGCCGAACCCGAGCCCCAGCGTTCCGTACACGTCCGACTCGTACCAGCCGCTCGGATTGGAATGGGCGCTGTTCCAGGTGCCGATATTGAGCGCCACCTTCTTGAGCGCTCCGTCCCCCTCGAACGCGGAGATGCCGACGTCGAGGAACGGCCAGGTCGCCATGCCCCGGCTGTGCTGCCGGATGCCCCGGAACATGTACCGGTTGACGAAGTCGATGCCGCCCGTGACCGAGACCGCCGGCGTCTGCGCAGGCGCGTCCTGCGCCAGGGCCGGGGCGGGAAGCAGTGTCACCGCCGCCGCAGCGGCCGCTGCCATGAATACGAATCGTCGTGCGTATCTCACCAACATCGTTCGTGCCTCCCTCGGAGTGCGAATAGAGCGGTCCATGGATACGGTCCTACGCGTCGGTCTTGACGGTCTGCAGCATCGGCTGCGGGCTGGCGGCTTCCCTCGCCATCGGGAGCGTCGGCGACGCGCCGCCCGTATGGAGGTATGCCTCCTCGCCGTGATGGCTGATGTCGAGCCCGACGCTCTCGTCGGCCAACGTGGCGCGGAGCGGAATCACGACGCCAATCAGCTTCAACAGGACGAAGCTCATGACGCCGCTGTAGACGATGGCCGTCAGCACGGCGGCGCCCTGGATCATCACCTGGCCCGGATTGCCGGCGATCAAGCCGTCGAAGACGCCGTTGATGCTCTTCTCGGCGAACACGCCCGTCAGCAGGGCGCCGACGGTGCCGCCGACGCCGTGCGCCGCCACCACGTCGAGCGAGTCGTCGAGCGACGTCTTGGCGCGGAGGATCAGAGCGAAGTAGCTCGGCACGGCCGCAATTGCGCCCAGGAGCACGCCGCTCATCGGGCTGATGAATCCCGCCGCCGGGGTGATGGCGACGAGCCCGACGACGATGGCGGTGGCCGCGCCGACGGCCGTCGGCTTGCCGGATCGCATCAGGTCGAGGAACGTCCACACCACCAGCGTCGCCGCCGGCGCCAGCATCGTCGTGGTGAACGCCAGTCCGGCGATCGGGCTCGCGGCCAGGGCGCTCCCGGCATTGAAGCCAAACCAGCCGAACCAGAGGAGGCCGGCGCCGAGGAGCACGAACGGGACGTTGTGCGGCAGCAGCGAGGAGGACGCTTGGTGTTCCGACCGTCGGCCGACGACAATGGCCGCGGCCAGCGCCGCGGCGCCCGCGTTCACGTGCACCACGGTGCCGCCGGCGAAGTCCCAGGCGCCCATGTCGGCGAGCCACCCGCCGCCCCACACCCAGTGCGCGAGCGGGGCGTACACGAAGACCGACCACAGGGAGATGAACGCCACGTAGGCCGAGAACCGCATCCGCTCGACGATCGCGCCGGAGATGAGCGCGGCCGTGATGATGCAGAACGTCGCCTGGAACGCCATGTAGAGCACGTGGGGAATGGTGAGCGGGACGATGGCGCCCGTCTCGGCGAGTCCGACGCCCCTCAGGAACGTGGCCGAGAGGTCGCCGATCCAGTTGTTGCCGGCCGTCAGCGCGAGAGAGTAGCCGACCAGCGCCCAGAGCACGCCCACGAAGCCGAGCGAGATGTAACTCATCATCATGGTGTTGAGCGCGTTCTTGGAGCGAACCAGCCCCCCGTAGAAGAAACCCAGCGCGGGGGTCATCAGGAGCACCAGCGCCGTGGAAATCAACATCCATGCGGTGTCAGCTTGATTCATTCCTCACCTCGGTGATGAAATTCGTCGCCTGCGACGTCAACGTCGGATGTGCGCCGCGAGCCTGCGGACGCCGCCCGCCAGAGAGCAAGATGGACGCCAGCCGCGGCGGAGGCCTCGCCGGGGGACGAATGGGCGATTTCCCAAGGAAACTTGGTCGGGAGGGCACCGGCGCGGCCGATATGCGCTGCTACAAAGTTGTCGAAAGTAACAAGAACTACGACAGAATAGTCTGGATTAGTCATTCTCCAGGGGCGCTCCGAAGACTCCGGAGGGGCGACCGCATTCCCAGGGGGGCGGCCCGGCGCCCGTGAAAACTGGGCCCATTCCGCCGAGGCGTCCCACAACCTTGTCGCATTGATGACTAATGCCTACATAACCGTAGGTAGCTGGCGCATCCGGCGGTGCCCTCGGCCGCACCGTCCCCCCAGAGCCGCTCGCCGCCTTGCAGCGCCAGAGGGGCAATGACTATGATGCCGAGACGGTCGTCACGGCAGTCGCGACCCGCCAGCGGTCAGGAGGGGCACCCCAGATGAAGGTCTACGACGCAGCAGGCATCCGCAACGTGGCGGTCGTCGGCCACGCCGGATGCGGCAAGACCCAGCTCGTGTCGGCGACGCTGTTCGCCGCCGGCGCCGTCAACCGGCTCGGCCGGGTCGACGACGGATCGACGGTCACCGACTTCGACGAGGAAGCGATCGCGCGCAAGCACACTCTCTCCTCCAGCCTGGCCTACGCCGAGTGGCGCGACACCAAGGTCAACATCATCGACACGCCGGGATTCGCCAACTTCCTCACCGATGCCCGCTCGGCGCTGCGCGTCGTCGAGGCCGCGGTGGTCGTCGTCGACGCGGTGGCGGGCGTGGAGGTGCAGACCGAGAAGCTCTGGGCCGAGGCAGCGGCGCTCAACCTGCCCCGCCTCGTCGTGGCCAACCGCCTCGAGCGCGACCGCGCCAGCCTCGAGCGTACGCTCGATTCGCTCCACCGGGACTGCGCACGGGAGATCGTGCCGATCCAGATGCCGCTCGGCGAGGAGCGGGAGTTTACCGGCGTCGTGGATCTGGTCCGCATGAAGGCGTTGACGTTCGCCGCCGACGCGAGCGGCACCATGACCGAGGGAGCCATCCCCGCGGCGCTGGCCGATCGGGCGGCCAAGGCGCGGGAGCAACTGATCGAAATGGTCGCAGAGGCCGACGAGGCGCTGATGGAGGCGTTCTTCGCCGAGGGGACGCTCACCCAGGACCAGCTCGAGTCGGGCTTGCGCGCGGCAACGATGGCCGGACGGCTGTTCCCGCTCGTCTGCACGTCGGGACTCCACGTGATCGGCGTCCAGCCGTTCCTCGACGCGATCGTCGCCAACGTCCCTTCACCGGCCGAGCGCGAGTTCCCCGCCCTCACCACGGGCGGCGCCGACACGACCGTCAAGGCCTCGGATACGGCGCCCTCCGCGGCGTTCGTCTGGAAGACGATTGCCGACCCGTTTGCCGGACGCATCACGATGCTCCGGGTCGTCAGCGGCGCCCTGAAGTCGGACTCCACGGTCCAGAACGTGCGGAGCGAGGCCGCCGAGCGGCTGGGCCACCTGATCGTGCTGCAGGGAAAGACGCAGACGCACGTGCCGGAGCTCAAAGCGGGCGATCTCGGCGCCGTGGCGAAGCTGAAGGAGACGCGCACCAACGACGTACTCGGCGACAAGGCGAGCCCGCTGCGGTTCGGGGAGATCACGTTCCCGGAGCCCGTGCTGTCGTACGCGATCGAGCCGAAGAGCCGCGGCGACGAAGACAAGATCAGCACCGCCATGCAGCGGCTGCGCGAGGAGGACCCCTCGATCGGCTACTCGCGGGATCCGCAGACCACCGAGCTGCTCCTGTCCGGGCAGGGCCAGATGCACATCGAAGTGACGGTGGCGAAGCTGAAGCGGCGCTTCGGCGTCGAGGTGAACCTGAAGCTGCCGCGGATCCCGTACCGCGAAACCATCCTGGCGAGCACCGAGGCGCACGGCCGCCACAAGAAGCAGACCGGCGGCCACGGGCAGTTCGGCGACTGCAAGATCCGCGTGGAGCCGCTTCCGCGGGGCAGCGACTTCCAGTTCGAGGACGACATCTTCGGCGGCTCGATTCCACGGCAGTTCGTTCCCGCCGTGGAGAAGGGGATCCAGGACGCGCGGTTGCGCGGGTACCTGGCCGGGTATCCGGTCGTCGACTTCAAGGCGACGGTCTTCGACGGCTCCTACCACCCGGTCGACTCGAACGAGCTCTCGTTCAAGCTGGCGGGCTCGCTCGCCTTCAAGGACGCCATGACACGGGCGCGCCCCACGATTCTCGAGCCAATCATGCAGGTGGAGGTGCACGCGCCGAGCGACTTCGCCGGCGATCTGATGGGTGATCTCAACGGGCGGCGCGGGCGCATCGCGGGGATGGACACGCGAGGGTCGATGACCGTCATCCGGGCGCAGGTGCCCATGGCCGAGATGCTCACCTACGAGCAGCACCTGACCTCGGCGACCGGCGGCCGCGGTTTGTACCACATGGAGTACTCGCACTACGAGGAGGTGCCGCAGCACCTCCAGACGAAGATCGTCGCCGCCGCCAAGGCCGAGCGCGGCCAGGAGGTAGCGGAAGAAGCGTAAGGACCGGCCGCCGCCGGCCTGCCGCTACCTGGTGCCGGCAGCGCCGCTCTCCTGCCCCGTGAGCCGCACGTGGAACGGCTCAGGGTCTGCGTCCACGAAGATCCGCCGGAACTCCTGCTCCATCGGGCGGTACGCCCGGCGGATCTCCGCCGTCCATCCGTAGTGCGGGCCCGACGGATGCGGGCTTCGCAGCGGAATCGCCTTGAAGAGACTCTCTGCGGCTGCTCCGCTCGTGAATTCCTCGAAGTCGTCTATGGCAGTCTCCAGATAGACGAACTGGTTCGTGAACACCCCCTCTTCGATATCGGACGTGCCGAACCGGCGTGCCGTGAACGTATCGGTCGGAACGGCGACGGCGTTGTGCGAGAGCGCCTCGAACCCGGTGGCCCAGTCGTACCACAGCATGCCGGCCGCCGAACGACTCGACGTGACGAGGTAGCGCGGAGCGCTCGGCACCCGGTTATCGATGATCATCGCCTTCGCGTGCGCCACCGAGGCGGTGCCAAACCGGGCCATGCGCGCCACTTCTCCACGCCCTCCCTCGTACGACACGAACAGGTAGAGATCGACGAACGGCCCGCGTTCGGTCGGGTCCACGATCTCGAACGTCGTCGGATCCGGTTCGCTCCCCTGCCGCTGCCAGACGCCAGCGACGGGACGACCGTCGAGCGCCAGCGGGGCTGGTGTCGCGCTGCCCACCCAACGCGCCTCGACGCGGCTGATGATCGGCTCGGGACGGCCGGTCGCCGGATCGAGCGGCATGTTGGTCGCCAGCGTCCCGGTGACACGGTGCGTCGCGATTCGCCAGCCGCATGTCAGGCTCTCACGCCTGAGTTCGAACGTGGTCCTCCCCGACGATGACGCGCCCGAGGCCGCGACGGGCGTGCAGAACGGTACCGTCTCGGCGTCGTAGGTCCGCTGCCGGACCTCCACGCGGGCGACGGTAAACGCGCGCCCGATGACGGCGTCCTCTTCGAGGCCGAGGCGACCGGTGAACACGAGCATGTGCCGGGCTGCCGGGATCGCCGGGGCCGGTATCCGGATCCCTTCGAACGCCCGCGAATCGCCTGGACGAAGCCGTACCGGTTCGCCATCCCCGAGCACCGCCAGCCTGGTGCGTCGCTCCCGCGGCGTGTCGGGATCGTGACGCGCCCAGATCTCGAACGTTCCCTCCATCTCCTCCGTGCTCGTATTCTGTACCTCCACGAGGACGCCCGACGCGTTCCACGTGACCGACGACACGGCCAGCGAGCCGCGGAAGAAGTAGTCGAGCACGCCGCGGGCGTAGCCAACCGCCCTCGGGAGCATGTGCGAGGCGGTTTCGTCCCACACGGCCTCGTCGACGCAAGGATACGGTGGCAGCACCGCCGCGCGGCCGTCGAGCCGACAGGCGGCGAGCGCAAACCTGGTTGCGAGCCCCTGGCCGGACGGCTTCTGGTAATAGGCCCGGATTCTCGGGCTCATAGGCGCGAGATCGGAGCGCTGGATGAGTTCGTCCCGTCGCGGAAACGGCAGGCGTCGATCCTGGGTATCGACGCCGGACAGCGTGTCCTCGCTGAAGAAGTTCGCATTGGCGAACTCCGCGATTCCGATCGGCTGGTTCAACGTGACGTTCGGATCGGCGCCGTCCATCTGATATCTGTCCGTATCGAGCAGCCTGGCAATCGGGAGCTTCGCAACGGCCTCGCCTTGGGGCGGCAGGAGGCCGGGCATGCCGACGCCAGGACCGATCGGTCTGGACAGGTATCGCGCCCTGAACGCCGTATCGCCGAGCCGCGCCTGCTGATCCGAGATCCAATACTCGTAGTTGCCTGCCGTTCGCGCTCTCAGCACCTCGCGGGAGAACGTACCGAACGGGTGGGGGTCGTTGCGCACGTGTTCGGGGACCGACGCATCGACGACGACGTGCATGAGATGCCCCAATGCCCTGAACAGGCCGGCGGTCTTCGCTTCGCGTTCCCGTGGGTCCTCGGTAGTCAGCGACAGGAAATAGAGACGTCGTGCGTTGTGCCACGCCCACTCTCCGCCAGCCGCTCCGCCGTCGTCCAGCGCCTGCTCGGTTGCCTGCATCCAACGCACAGACGACGTGTACTGATGCGCAAGCGGATGGAATGGGTATCGGCTGCGCAGGCCCGCCTCGTCCCACGGAAGCAGCGGATTGTGGAAATGACGGTAGACCCTGGCCTTGGTGGACAAGCGCGGGCCGTCATCCTCGCGCGCGCCTCCCTCGGCGAGCAAATCGGTGGGGCTCAGGGCCAGATTGCCCAAGACCACCTCTCGACCAGCCTTCAAACCGAGAGACTCGCGCAAGTACTTGTCGAATGTATCGGTATACGCATCGAATGTACCCTCCCCAGCCGCGGCGCGGTTGAGAAGCCGGTGCGTCGGGACGTTGAGCGCCTGGAGGGACACAGCCGCGCTCACCACCGCGACGGCAGTGACGGGACCGACAATCGACCGGATAATCATCGAACGCTCCTACTCTGGCGTCTAGCAGCCAAGGGTGTCTCGGTCGCGCGCGATGGCTTCTCGAAAGCGCGGACTCTTTCCAACTGCGGCGACAGACATCGTGCTCGCCACGAAAGGGAGGGCTTCGCAGCGCTCTTCGCGCGTAATCAGCCGTCGAAGTGTCGTCACCTTCGCTTCGCGCGGTGCGTACTGATCGCGCGGGGTTCCTGCCGGATCCTGGACGTCGTATCCAGGCGCAAACACGTAGAACCGGCGCCGAACGCCGGCGATGCCGCCTTCCCAGATCGGCGTCGGGCGCTCAGGAATTCGCCACTTCCCCTCTGCGTCGGTTACAGTCTCACGCGCGTCGATCTCATCACGCCCACCCTCGAAGTAGTTCATCAGGTGCGTCCACACGACGACGACGATGGCGCCCTCGATGGGCTTCCCGGTCTCGGCCTCGACGATTTGTCCCTCGAACGGACCGCGCACGTCCGGCCCGTTCTGGCAGCCTGCCGTCACCATCGCCAGCAACAACACCGCCACGCACCGCCGCAGGAACGACTCGCTCCGTCGCATCATCGCCGGCTCCTCAGAACCGCCACAGCCGCCACCGGCCGTCGGCATCGACCTGGAACCATATGGCATAGGAGAACAACACACCGTCACGCTCGGCCACCATCTCATACTGCGCGCCGCCGGCGCCGACCTCCACAAGTGAGATGGCCGGGAACACCTGGTCGACGTCGGCCATCGCATCCGCGGGCAACGCCCGGAAATACTCCGCCCAGGCCTGGCGCCGTTCCTCCACGACGAACGAGACGACAGCGTCGATATCGCCCTTGCGCAGCGCGTCCTTGAATCCCTTCCATACCGCTTGCAACCGGGCGTCGAGCACGGAGCGTTCGTACACTTCCACCAGGGCCCGGCGGGCGCGCACTTCTCCGTCGGGCGTCGTGATCCAGACGGTCGGCACATAGATGCCGGCCCGTGAATACGTCCCGTAGAAGTCGTCCGAACTCAGGACACCGTCGAACTCCAGGACGCCGTCGCCGTCGAGATCGATCGCCGCCGGGACGCCGCTGAATCCATGAAGGCCGAGCCGAACGGTCACTGGCGCCAGCCCTCCCGGTGGCCACACCTCGAGCGATTCCACGGAGCTCCGATCGGATGCCACAACGACGGAAACAGAGGCTTGCGCGGTCGCACCGGTGCGGCCGGCGGCCACGACCGTGAAGGTTGTCAGCTCCGGGTCTGCGGGAACTTCCATGGCAAAGGTACCGCCTTCAACGGATGCCGTCAGGCTGCCGCCGAACGCGGCCGGCAACGCCAGGGTGACCGAGACGATGTCGTCCGAGGATTCGACGGCGCCACGGATCCAGATCGAGTCAGTCGTCACGAGCTGCCCGTCGGCAGGTTCGAGAATGCGGACACGCAGCGACTGCACGGTAAACGACTGTACAGCCGGCGTCGGATCCTCGTTGCCGGCCAGGTCGCGCGCCCGGACCTCGAACCGGTGCCTCCCCTGGGTCAACCCGTCCAGGTCAACCGCGACGGACGGATCATACGGCGACCAGGCACCCGCATCGAGACGCCATGAATAGTCGAGCGTGGGCGACCAGAGGTCGCCGCCGCCCACCTCGAAGCGTACGTTCCGCTCGGCGGTCTCGGGCGCGGGCCCGGCGACAATCCAGGTATCGGGCGGCGTGCGATCGACGACGAGCAACTGCGCGAGGGCAGCCTGATTTCCGGCCCGGTCCACCGCCGCGACGGTCAGCCCATGAGGTCCTTCGGCGACTGCCTCCGTCTGAAGCACCGCCCCGGCGAGCAGCGCCGCAGGGGGCGCCGGGTTCGTCACCGCAGCCACGACCCTGTCCTCGAGCAGGAATGTCACGGCCGCAGGACCGCTTCCCTCATCTTCCGCGCGAGCGCGGAGTATGACCGGCATCCGCGTGTGCATGCCGGGCGAGGGCTCGAGCGGCGTCACGCGAGGCGGGATATCGTCATGCGTGACGCTCGTCACCGCAGCCGCTCCCGTGAGTCCGAGCCCGTTGGCGGCGGTCGCCCGGAATACGAGCTCGGTGGCGGTATTGGGAGCGAGCCGCGCCGGCAGCGTGAAGTCGCCGAGCGTGTCGGCCGTCGTCGACGCCAGTGGTTCGGACCGAGGCGGCTGAAGCAGCTGAATCCGCGCGCCGGGCTCCGACAGGCCGGCGACCGACAACGGGGACTGGTTGGTGAACGCAGGCACCGCCGGCACCGGCGGGAGAGGCGCACGAAAGCGCAGCACGCGGCCCGGATGCCGCCGCTCGATCGCAATCAGGTCTCCACTCGGTGTCAGCGCCAGTCCAGCGGGATCGGTCAGTCCCGCGGCAAACACCGTCACGCGGCCCTCGGAGTGGCGCTTCAGGATCGTGCCGGAACGGCCGTCCCCGCCGTCGATGGCGACGCCGCCGATGAACACGTCGTTCAGCACATCGACGCCGACAGCCAGCGCCCGATGCAGCGCGCCGCCGATGAGCGGCTCGACGGCACCAGCCACGCCATCCTCGTCGATCGGAATTCTCGCAACGATCGTCCGCAGGTTGCCGCGCTCCTGCACGAGACGCTTCGTCGCCACGTAGATTGCGTCAGGGGCGACGGCGATCGCCTCGACATCGCTCAAGCCCGAGACAACCTCCGTCACCGCGCCGGACTCCTCCAGCCGCGCGATCACGAATTCCGCCTTGGTATCGGCCCGCATGGCAACGAAGACGCGATCGTCTGGCCCGACCGCCACGGCGCGCGGCTGCCGCAGCGTCGCGGCCAGCACCGTCACGGCTCCGCCAGGAGTAATCCTCAGGATGCGTCGCCCCGCCGCTTCGGCGACAACGATCCGTCCGGCACGGTCTTGGGCGACGCCGATCGGCCCGTGCAGACCATCCAACAGCGGTTCGTGTCGGCCACCTGGATGGAGGCGCATCAGCGTCCCGGCCGCACGGTCCGTCAGGAGTATCGTGCCGGAGGGCTCCACAGCCACCCCCGACAGCTCCACGAAGCCCGATGCGAGCACGTCGACCGGGGCAAGCGCGGCGATCGGACGAAGATCTCTGGCCGCTGCCGACCGGGTATCGCCTGGCGCGAGGAGGAGTGCCGCCAGTACCGCCGCACCGACCCCTCCGGTCTTCAGCCGCCGCCATCCGAGCCTCCGCATCGCGCCCTGGTGGCGAGCAACAGCGCTGCCGTCCCGGCCGCTCCCGGACTGTTGTGCCAAGTCATTGAGGTGAAGACACTTGGAGTTCTCGTGCGGGACGGGAAACGATGGAGGGCACGAGCAGCGTCAACCGCGGTTTCCGGGAGAGGAGACCGACGACTGCGATGGGGAGGCGGGGCCTATCGGGCCCGCCTCTGTCGTTCCGTATGAGCGCCGACTACGACCCGCCGGCCTTCCGTGGGGTCGTCGGCTTGCGCGCGGCGCCCCGGGTCTGGCCACCGGCCTGCGCCTTCGAGGCGGCCTCGTCCTTCTTGCCGCCGCGCATCCGCTGGGCGGCCGCCTTGATCCGCTCGCCGACGCCCTTGGACTTCGGCTTGGCGGCTTCCTTCTCCGTCTTGTCCGCGGCCGCGCGCGGGTTGTACTCGCTGCCGACGAGCTCGACCTGGGCGACTTCGGCGGAATCGCCGCGCCGGAACCCGACGCGCAGGATCCGCGTGTAGCCGCCCGGCCGCTCCGCGAACCTGGGCGCGATGATGTCGAACAATTTACCGACCACCGACGTGTCGGGGAGCTCGGCCAGGACGAGCCGGCGCGCGTGCAGCGCGTTGCCGTCGGCGCCGCCGGAGGCGACACCGCGCTTGGCAATGGTGATGAGGCGCTCGACGAACGGCCGCAGCTCCTTCGCCTTGGGCACGGTCGTCTCGATGCGCTCGTGCCTGAGCAGCGCGATCGCCTGATTGCGCAGCAGCGCCACCCGGTGCTCCGTCACGCGCCCGAGCTTGCGGTGTGCAACGTTGTGTCTCATGGCTGGCGCTTCCTACTCCGTCTGCACCTGGACCGGCTGGTCGAGCCGCATGCCGAGGCTGAGACCCATGCCGTGCAGGATCTCCTTGATCTCGTTGAGCGACTTGCGGCCGAAGTTCTTCGTCCGCAGCATCTCCGCCTCGGTCTTCTGCACCAGCTCGCGGATGGTGCGGATGTTCGCATTCTTGAGGCAGTTGTACGAGCGGACCGACAGCTCCAGTTCCTCGACGCTCTTGTCGAGGTTCTCGTTGGCCACGACGGCGCGCTGCTGGTCGGCCTGGGCTTCCTGGGCTTCCTCGTCGGCGTCTTCGAGGTTGATGAAGATATTCAGATGGTCGCGAATCAGCTTCGCGGCGAGCGACACCGCGTCGCTCGCGGTGACCGATCCGTTCGTCCAGACATCGATCGTCAGCTTGTCGTAGTCGGTCGTCTGGCCCAGACGCGCCGCCTCGACCAGGTAGTTCACCTTCTTCACCGGCGAGTGCACCGAATCGATCGGGATCCAGCCGATGCCGAGATCTTCGTCGAAGTTCTTGTCGGCCGACACGTACCCACGGCCGCGCTTCATCCGCAGCTCCATGTGCAGTGTGCCGTGCTCGGCGATCGTCGCGATGTGCGCTTCGGGCTCGAGGATCTCGACGTCCGCGTCGGTATCGATGTCCTTGGCGCGCACGACGCCAGGCTTGTCGACGCGCAGGTAGAGCGTCTTGGTCGCGTCGGTGTGCAGCTTCAGCGGAATCTGCTTCAGGTTGAGGATGATGTCGGTCGCGTCCTCGACCACGCCGGGAATCGGCGAGAACTCGTGCAACACGCCGTCGATCTTGACCGCGGTGATCGCCGCGCCCTCGATGGACGAGAGCAGCACACGGCGCATCGCGTTGCCAATGGTGGTGCCGAAGCCGCGCTCGAACGGCTGGGCGCAGAACCGGCCGAACCGATCCGTGAGCGTCTCGCGCTCGAACTCGAGCCGCTTGGGGCGCTGAAATCCTTTCCAGAGCATCGTGTGTCCTTTCGCGAACGGGCCGGCAGCTCCGGCCTCCGGACCTGCAGTGTGTCTCCGCCGGCCTCCCGCCGCAGGTCCGTAGGGCTGCGGGCCGACGGGTGCGAACCAGTCTGTAGCTGGTAGCCGGTAGCTGGTAGCCGGTAGCCGGTAGGTGGTGGCCGGTAGCCACCCCCGGCCACCGACTGCCGGCTACCGACTCCGAACTCCCCGCTATTTCGAGTACAGCTCGACGATGAGCGATTCCTGTACCGGCAGGTTGATCTGCTCGCGCGTCGGGACCGAACTGACACGGGCCGACATCGCCTCCGGGTCGAGCTGGAGCCACTCCGGGATCCCGCGCCCCTTCACCTCCTCCATGGCATGGAGGATCGACGGCGTCTTCCGGCTGCGCTCGCGGACGGCGACGACGTCGCCGGGCTTCACCGAGTACGACGGGACGTCCACCTTGCGGCCGTTCACGGTGAAATGGCCGTGCCGCACGAGCTGGCGTGCCTGCGGACGCTAGGTGGCGAAGCCGAGCCGGTACGCCACGTTGTCGAGCCGCCGCTCGAGCAACTGCAACAGCGTCTCGCCGGTGATCCCGCGCGTCCGCTCCGCCTGCTCGAAATAGCGGCGGAACTGATCCTCCAGCACCCCGTAGATGCGCTTCACCTTCTGCTTCTCGCGCAGCTGTACGCCGTAGCCGGCCAGTTTCGATTTCCGCGTCTTGCCGTGTTGCCCGGGCGCGAAGTTCCGCTTCTCGATGGCGCACTTCTCGGCGTAGCAGCGCTCGCCCTTGAGGAACAGCTTCATCGCCTCCCGGCGGCACAGGCGGCAGACGGGGCCAATGTATCTCGCCATCGATCTACACCCTTCTCCTCTTCGTGGGGCGGCAGCCGTTGTGCGGAATCGGCGTGACGTCGCGGATCGACTTCACCTCGATGCCGATCGTCTGCAGCGCCCTGATCGCCGACTCACGCCCGGACCCCGGCCCCTTCACGCGCACCTCGGCGGTCCGCAGACCGTAGTTCTTGGCCGCGTTGGCGGCGGCGATTGCCGCCTGGGTCGCGGCAAACGGCGTCCCCTTCCGCGATCCCTTGAAGCCAATGCCGCCGGCGCTCGACCACGCAATCACGTTCCCCTCGGTATCGGTGATCGTGATGTGCGTGTTGTTGAACGAGGCGTGGATGTGCACGTAGCCGTGGTGCACCACCCGCTTCTCGCCGCGCTTCTTGAACGTCTTCCGGGGCTTCTTCGCCCCCTCGGCCTTCGTCTCGGCGCCGGTCGCCGCCGCAGTCGGATCAGTCTTGGCCATTGATTACACCGTCTTCTTCTTCGCGATCGCGCCCTTGCGCGGGCCCTTCCGCGTCCGCGCGTTCGTGCGCGTCCGCTGGCCGCGCACCGGCAGGTTGCGCCGGTGCCGAAGGCCGCGGTAGCAGCCGATTTCCATCAGCCGCTTGACGTTCATCGACACTTCCTTGCGGAGGTCACCCTCGACACCGCCGACTTCTTCGATCACGCGGCTGATCTTCCGCACGTCCTCTTCCGACAGGTCCTTGACGCGCACGTCCGGGCTCACCCCGGCGGAGGTCAGGATGTCGTTCGACCGCTTCCGGCCGATCCCGTAGATATACGTCAGCCCGATCTCGATCCGCTTCGTGCGCGGCAGGTCGATGCCTGCGATACGTGCCATACGTCGATCCTTGTCGGCTCCAGGCCTCGGGCCCCAGGCCTCAGCCTTGCCTCTGCTTGTGTTTCGAATTCGTGCAAATCACGCGAACGACACCGCGCCGCCGCACGATCTTGCACTTGTCGCAAATTCGCTTGACCGATGCTCGTACCTTCATAGGCCGCCCTTACCGCTTCCTCACGATCCGGCCGCGCGTCCGGTCGCGCGCCGTCAGTTCCACGACGACCCTGTCGCCAACGAGCAGCCGGATGAAGTTCCGCTCCAGGCCACCGCCGATGTGCGCGGTAATCGCCGTCTTGCCGTCGATCGACACCCGGTACAAGCCGCTCGGCAGCTGCGCCTCGACGACGCCCTCGACCTGCCGCTCCATGCCGTCACGAGCGAACCGCCGCGCCCATGCGCTCGCGCACCCGCGACGCGTCGTCCTCGAGCAACGTCAGGATCTCGCAGCCGTCGAGCGTCACGACCACCGTGTGCTCGAAGTGGGCCGAGAGGCTCCCGTCGCGCGTCACCGCGGTCCAGCCGTCGCCCAGCACCTTCACGCCAGGACCCCCGCGATTCACCATCGGCTCGATCGCGAGCACCATCCCCTCCGCCAGCCGCGGCCCGTAGCCGCCGGGACCGTAGTTGGCGATCTGCGGCTCCTCGTGCAGCGCGGTCCCGATACCGTGCCCGACGAACTCCCGGACGACGGAAAAGCCGTGCGCCTCGACGTGGCGCTGCACGGCGGCGCCGATATCGGAGACGCGGACGCCCGGCCGCACCGCCTCGATGCCGTGGAACAGCGCCTCCTCGGTGACGCGGAGCAGCCGGACGGCATCGTCGGACACCCGCCCCACGGGCACCGTCACCGCACAGTCGCCGAAGAAGCCGTCCAGCTTCGCACCTATGTCGAGCGAGAGGACGTCGCCCTCGGCCAGGCGGCGGTTCGACGGGATCCCGTGCACCACCTGCTCGTTGATCGACGCGCATACGGTGGCCGGGTACCCGTGGTACCCCTTGAACGCCGGCACCGCACCCGCCTCGCCAACGAGCGCCTCGGCGGCCGCATCGATCTCCCTGGTCGTCGCCCCTGGCACCGCCATCCGCCGGATGTCGGCCAGAATCCGCGCGACGAGCCGATTGACCCGCCGCAGCTTCTCGATCTCCGCCTTCGATCGGCAGACGATCATCGGCCGGCTTGCCCCTGCGCTCCCAGGGCGAATCCGACGAGAGTCCGTGCCGCATCGACGATCGTCGCCTCCAGCTCGTCGGCGACCCGGTCCGGCGGCTGTGCGCCGTTGACCGCTCGGAACGTCGGCCGCCCCACGTAGTAATCGACAACCGGCTTCGTCTGTTCCGCGTACACCCGCAGGCGCTCCCGCACGACGCGATCGTCATCGTCGGCGCGGTGAGCGAACGTGCCGCCGCAGCGCCGGCAGACGCTCGCGACCTCGCCGATCGGCTCGGCGTTCATGCCGCAGGTCGAGCAGACGCGCCTGGCCGCCAGGCGCCGGACGAGCTCTTCTTCCGGCACGGTGATGTCGATGACGATGAGGGGACCTTTTCCGAGCTCCTCCATCATCGCATCCAGCTCGCGTCCCTGGAAGACCGTTCGCGGAAATCCGTCGAGCACGAATCCGGCGTTCGTGTCGTCGCGGCTCAGTCGTTCCCGGACGATGCCGATCATGGTCCGATCGTCGACGAGCTCGCCGCGGTCGATCTTCTCCTTGGCCTTCAGCGCCAGCGGCAGGCCCCGCTTGATCCCGTCGCGCAGCATCTCGCCCGTCGAGATCTTCGGCAGGGCGTGCCGGGCGGCGAACCGCTCGGCCTGCGTGCCCTTGCCGGCGCCCGGAGGGCCCAGCATGATGACGTTGAGCGCCATCGGCTAGCCGCGGCGGCCGCGGATCCGCGTCTTCTTCATGAAGCCGTCGTAGTGCCGCATGATGAGCTGCGACTCCACCTGGTTGACGGTGTCCATCGCGACACCGACGACGATCAGCAGCGACGTGCCGCCGAAGTAGAAGGTGACCCCCGCGCCCTGGGTGAACCAGGCCGGCAGCATCGCGTCGAGCTGCTCGCCGATGAACGGGATCGGCGCGACGCGGAACCCGGTCAGCAGGAACTCCGGCAGCAGCGCGACGCACGCCAGGTAGAGCGCGCCCACCAATGTCAGGCGGGCGAGGATCGTGTCGATGTGCTCCGCGGTCCGCTTGCCCGGCCTGATGCCCGGGATGAAGCCGCCGTACTTGCGCATGTTCTCCGCGACGTCATCAGGATTGAAGATGATCGCCGTGTAGAAGTAGCAGAAGAAGATGATGCCGACCACGTACAGCAGGTTGTAGAGCGGCATGCCGTACGCCAACTGGTCGGCCACCGCGCGTCCCCACGTGCCGCTCTGAAACATCATGGCGACCGTCGCGGGAAACGCCAGGATGGAGGAGGCGAAGATCACCGGAATGACGCCCCCCGTGTTCACCTTGAGCGGGATGTGCGTGCTGGCGCCGCCGTACTGCCGCCGTCCGACCACTCGCTTGGCGTACTGCACCGTGATCCGGCGATGTCCGCGCTCGACGAAGATGATCGCGCCGACCACGGCCACCATCATGACGCTCAGGAACACGATCCGCAGCAGGCTCAACTGCCCCGTCCGCATCTGGTCGAACGTGGTGAGCACCGCCGACGGCAGGCCGACGACGATCCCGGCGAAGATGATGAGCGACATGCCGTTGCCGACGCCGCGCTCGGTGATTTGTTCGCCGAGCCACATCACGAACATCGTGCCGGTCGTCATCGTGACCACGCACATGAAACGGAACGCCCAGCCCGGGTCGTACACGAGGGGCAGGCCGCCGGCGATCTGCGTCTGCCGCTCCAGGAAGAACGCGATGCCGAGCGACTGGACGGCCGAGAGCGCGAACGTCAGGTAGCGCGTGTACTGCGTGATCTTGCGGCGACCGAGCTCGCCCTCCTTCGAGAGGCGCTCGAGCGTGGGCCACACCACCGTCAGCAACTGCAGGATGATCGAGGCGCTGATGTACGGCATCACTCCGAGCGCGAAGATCGTCATCTGCGACAGGTTGCCGCCGGAGAACATGTTGTACAGCCCGAACATCGTGTTCTGGGTCTGCTCGGCCAGGATCGCCAGCGCCTCGGTGTTGACGCCGGGCGTCGGGATGACGCCGCCGACGCGGTAGACGCCGATCAGCCCCAGCGTGAAGAGCACGCGATTGCGCAGATCGGCGACGGCCCACAGGTTCTTGAGCGGGTTGTCCATGGCTACGCTCCGAGCACCTCGGCGACGCCGCCGGAGGCGGCAATCTTCTCGGCTGCCTTGCCGCTGAACTTGTGGGCGCGGACGGTCAGCGTCTTGGCGATCTCGCCCCGCGCCAGCACCTTGATCCGCTGATGCCGGCTGCGCACGAGCCCCCGCTCGCGCAGCAGCTCCGGCGTGATCACCGTTCCCGCCTCGAAGCGCTCGGCCAGGGTGTCGAGGTTCACGACGGCGTACTCCGTGCGGAACTGGTTGTGGAAACCGCGCTTCGGCATCCGCCGGTGCAGCGGCATCTGTCCGCCTTCGAAGCCTCGCTTGAACTTGAAGCCGGACCGCGACTTCGCCCCCTTGTGGCCCCGGCCAGCCTGCGTGCCGCTGCCCGATCCGGGGCCGCGTCCCACGCGCTTGGGCGAGAACTTCGATCCCTCGGCCGGTTTCAGATTGCTGAGATCCATATGCCTGTCCAGCGGGTTCGCGTGCGGAACCCGCCCTACTCGGTCACCTCGACGAGGTGCCGCACCTTGTGAATCATGCCGCGGGTCGCCGGCGTGTCCGGCAGCTCCACCGTGTGGCGAATGCGGCGCAGCCCCATCCCCTCGACCGTCTTCGCCTGTGTCTCATTGAAGCCGATCGTACTTCGGACCAGCGTGACCTTGAGACGCTTCGGCGCCTTCTGTTCCGCAGCCTTCTTCGCCATGTCAGGCTCCCACGAGCTCCGCTTCGTCCTTGCCGCGGAAGCGCGCCACCTGCGATGGATCCATGAGCGCCATCAGCCCGGCGAACGTGGCGCGCACCACGTTGTGCGGATTGGCCGATCCGAGCGACTTGGTCAGCACGTTCTGAATGCCGGCCGATTCCACCACCGCGCGGACCGCGCCGCCCGCGATGAGTCCGGTCCCCTCCGGCGCCGGCTTCAGCAGCACGCTGCCGGAGCCGAACCGGCCGACGACCTGGTGCGGGATGGTGGTGCCCTTGAGAGGCACGCGGATCAGGTTCTTCTTCGCGGCCTCGATCCCCTTCTTGATGGCCGACGGCACTTCCTTCGCCTTGCCGACCCCGAAGCCGACCACGCCGTGGTTGTCGCCGACCACCACCAGGGCGCTGAAGCTCAGGTTCTTGCCGCCCTTGACGACCTTGGTGACACGATTGATGGAGACGACCGTGTCCTTGATTTCGAGCTGGGACGCGTCGATCTTCTCGCGCGTCCGGTTCATCATACCCACGTCAGAACTCCAGACCGGCTTCGCGCGCCGCATCGGCCACGGCCTTGACGCGACCGTGATACAGGAACCCGTTACGGTCGAACACCACCCGCGTGATCCCCTTGTCGAGCAGCCGCGCGGCGATCGTCTTGCCGATGGCCTGTGCGCCGGCCATGTTGCCGCCCTTCGCCTGTGTGCCGAACGCGCCCCTCACCGCCGGCTCGACGCTCGACGCCGACGCGATCGTCCGTCCGGTCATGTCGTCGACCACCTGCACGTAGATGTGCGCGAGGCTGCGGTACACCGTCAGCCGCGGGTGCGCGTCCGTGCCGTGGACGCGCTTGCGGATCCGGTACTTGATCCGGGTCCGGCGGTCCTCCCTGGTCTTGATCTTCATCGTCGATCCTGCCCAGCTCCAGGCTCCAGGCTCTGGCCGAAGCCCAGAGCATGGAGCCCAACGCCTACGCCCCCGTCTTCCCGACCTTCTTCTTCAGCACTTCCCCGGTGTAGCGCACGCCCTTCTGCTTGTAGGGGTCCGGCTTGCGCATCCGGCGGATCTCGGCGGCCACCTGGCCGACGAGCTGGCGGTCCGCGCCGGTCACCGTGAGGTGCGTCTGCTTGTCGATCGTGATGTCGATCCCGCCCGGGATGTCGAACACGATCGGGTGCGAGTACCCGAGTGCGAAGTGCACCTGCTTCCCCTTCAGCTCGGCGCGGTAGCCGATGCCGACGATGTCGAGCTCCTTCTTGAAGCCCTCGGTCACGCCGGTCACCGCGTTGGCGACGAGGCTCCGCGCCAGCCCGTGGAACTTCCCCAGCTCGCGATCCTCGCGCTGCGGCGTGGCGACCAGGCTGCCGTTCTCCTGCGCGACGGCGATGCCCGGCGGCAGCAGCTGCCGGAGCCGGCCTTTCGGGCCCTCCACCTCGACCGCATCGGGCGCAATCGTGACGGTGACGCCCTTCGGAATCGGGATCGGCTTCTTACCAATTCGAGACATATCACCAACCCAGTCGGCCTCGGGTTCCGGGCTCTGGACTTCGGGCCCTCTGAACTGCCCACAGCCAAGAGTCGAAGGCCCGAAGCCCTACCACACGTTACAGAGCACTTCGCCGCCGACGCCGGCCTTGCGGGCGGCGCGGCCGGTCATCACCCCGCGGGACGTCGTCAGGATGCTCGTGCCGAGGCCGCCGAGCACCGTCGGCACCTCCTCGACGCCGAGGTAGACGCGGCGGCCTGGGCGGCTGATGCGTTCGATGCCGCTGATGACCCGCTCGCCCCTCGGCCCGTACTTCAGGAACAGCCGGATGAGCTGCCGCGGCTGCCGCCCGGCCTTCTGCGAAGGCTCCTCGATCGCGCTGAATCCCTGGATGTACCCCTCGTCCTGAAGGATGCGCGCAATCTCCGCCTTCAGCCTGCTTGCCGGCAGATCCACCCGCGTGTGTTTGGCGATCACCGCGTTGCGGATGCGGGTCAGCATGTCGGAAATCGGATCGTTCATGGCTCCTGTCCCTACCACGAGCTCTTGATGACGCCGGTGACGTCGCCTTCGAGCGCCAGCCGACGGAAGCAGAGCCGGCACATCGAGAACTTGCGCAGGAAGCCGCGCGGCCGGCCGCACAGCTTGCACCGGTTGCGCAGGCGGATGCGGTACTTCGGTGGCTTGAGCTCTTTCGCCATCTTTGCAGTCGTTGCCATATCGTCAATTCGTCCTGAAAGGCATGCCCATCAGCTGAAGAAGCTTCCGGGCCTCTTCGTCTGTCTTCGCGGTGGTGACCACCGACACGTTCATCCCGCGCGCCTTGTCGACCTTCATGTAGTCGATCTCGGGGAAGAGCAGCTGGTCGCGGAGCCCCAGCGTATAGTTGCCGCGGCCGTCGAACCCCTTCGGCGACACGCCGCGGAAGTCGCGCACGCGCGGCAGCGCGATGCTGATCAGCCGGTCGAGGAACTCGTACATCCGCTCGCCGCGCAGGGTGACCATCGCGCCGACGGGCATCCCCTGGCGCAGCTTGAACTGCGCAATCGACTTGCTGGCGCGGCGCACCATCGCCTTCTGGCCCGTGATGCGCCCGAGCTCGTCGGCGCCGGTCTCGGCGACCTTCGCGTTCTGCGTCGCCTCGCCGAGCCCCATGTTGACGACGATCTTCTCGATCTTCGGGACCGCCATCACGTTCTCGTAGCCGAACTCCTTCCTGAGCGCCGGCGCGACTTCCTTCTGGTATCGATCCTTCAAGCGGCTCATTTGTCGAGCACTCCCTCGCACTTGCGGCAGATCCGGACCCTGCGTCCGTCGTTGAGGGTCCGGCGCCCCACCCGGGTCATATGGCCGCACTCCGGGCACACGAGCTGCACGTTGCTGGCGTGGAGCGCCGCTTCACGTTCGACGATCCCGCCCTTGACGTTGCGCTGCGGGTTGGGCCGCGTGTGCCGTTTGATGATGTTCACGCCCTCGACGACGAGGCGGTTCTTCTCCGGCAGCACGCGCAGCACGCGCCCCCGTTTGCCGTGATCCTTGCCCACCGTGACCATCACGGTGTCGTTCTTCCGAATCGGGGTCTGCAGACGAGACATGGCTCAGAGCACCTCCGGCGCGAGCGAGATGATCTTCATGAAGCGGCGCTCGCGCAGTTCCCGGGCCACGGGCCCGAACACACGGGTGCCGATCGGCTCGTGCTGGTCGTTGATGAGCACCGCCGCGTTGCGGTCGAAGCGGATGTAGCTGCCGTCGCGCCGGCGCTGCTCCTTCACGGTCCGTACGATCACCGCCTTGACGACCTGCCCTTTCTTGACGGTGCCGTCGGGCGTGGCTTCCTTGACCGAGGCGGTGACGATGTCGCCGAGCCGCGCGTAGCGCCCCGCGGACCCCCCGATCGGATTGATGACGGCGATCTTCCGTGCCCCGGAGTTGTCGGCCACGTCGAGGATGGAACGCATCTGAATCATGGCCTAGATCTCCTGCGCCCTGGCGACCACGCGCGTCACGACCCAGCGCTTGCGGCGGCTGAGCGGCCGCGACTCCGCGATGACGACCGTGTCGCCCACCTTGGCGTGGTTGTTCTCGTTGTGCGCCATGAACGTCGCGGTCTTGCGCTGGCTCTTCCCGTAGAGGGGATGGCGCACCTGCCGTTCGATGGCGACGACCACCGTCTTCTCCATCTTGTCGCTGACCACGGTGCCGGTCAGTTGTGATTTGACGCTCATGCCGTCTGCCGTTCCTTCTCCCGCAGAATCGTCTTCATGCGCGCCAGGTCGCGGCGGACCTCACGCACCTTGGTCGGCGCCTCCAGCGTGCCCATGGCCTTCTGGATGCGCAGCCGGAACAGCTGGTCGTCCAGATCCCTCACGCGGGCGCGCAGGTCGTCGACCGTCAGCTCGCGAACCTCCGCCGGCTTCACGACGCCTTCTCCTGGGCGAAGCGGGCGGCGAATTTCGTCTTGATCGGCAGCTTGGCCGCCGCGCGCGACATCGCCTGGCGCGCCTCGACCTCGGTGACGCCTTCCATCTCGAACATGATGCGGCCGGGCTGGATGACGCAGACCCACTGCTCGGGCGCGCCCTTTCCCTTGCCCATGCGCGTTTCCTGCGGCTTCTTCGTGATCGGCTTGTCGGGAAATACGCGCACCCAGACCTTGCCGCCGCGCTTGATGAAGCGCGTCATCGCCACGCGCGCCGCCTCGATCTGGCGGTCCGTCAGCCAGCACGGCTCCATCGCCTTCAGGCCGTAGTCGCCGAACGATACGTCGGCCCCGCGCCACGCCTTGCCGGTCATGCGCCCGCGCTGCTGTTTCCTGTACTTGACCTTCTTGGGCATCAACATGGAACGTCACCCTCAGGCTCTGGCGGGGCGGCGGGGCGCACGGTCGCGATACTCCTCGTCGCGCCCGGTGCGCGGCACCAGCCGCTCGCCCTTGTAGAGCCACACCTTCACGCCGATCTGGCCGTAGGTCGTGTTGGCCTCGGCGAAGCCGTAGTCGATGTCGGCGCGCAGCGTCTGCAACGGCAGTTGCCCGTGCAGGTACCACTCGGAGCGCGCGATCTCGGCGCCGTTCAGCCGGCCAGACACGCGCACCTTGATGCCGCGGGCGCCGAAGCGCAGCGCCGATTCCACCGCCTTGCGCATCGCCCGGCGGAAGGCCACGCGCTTCTCCAGCTGCATGCCGACCGACTCCGCAATGAGCTGCGCCTCGAGCTCCGGCTTCTGGATCTCCTGGATGTTGATGAAGACCTCGCGGCTGGTCCGCTTCTGGATCTCCTGCTTCAGCTTGTCGACCTCGATCCCCTTCCGGCCGATTATGATCCCGGGCCTCGAGGTGTAGATGTCGATCTTCAGCTTGTTGGCGGCGCGCTCGGTCTCGATCCGCGAGACGCCGGCGTGGGAGAACCGCGTCTTCAGGTTCTGCCGAAGGGCGAGGTCCTCGTGGAGCAGCTTCGCGTAGTCGCGATCGGAGTACCACCGCGACCGCCACGTCTTGTTGAACCCGAGCCGAAATCCGTACGGGTGAACCTTCTGGCCCACGTATCTCTCCTTCTACGCCTTCGCGGTCTTCCGCGCCTTCGGCGGCTTCGCCGGGGCCGTCTCTCCGGCCGCCTTCCGTCCACGCACCGACGTGCCGGCCCCGCCCCGGACCTGTCGCGCCGCCGCGTCGCCCGCCTCGGCCACCCGCGCGATCTGCAGCGGCCGCTCGGCGACGCGCACCGTGAGGTGCGCCGTCCGCTTCGTGACCCGGAACGCCCGGCCCATCGGCGCCGGCCGCACACGCTTCATCGACGACCCCTGGTTCGCATAGCACGCCAAGACGTACAGCCGCTCGACGTCGCCGCCGAACCCCTCCTGCTGCTGCGCGTTCGCCACGGCCGACCGCAGCACTTTGGCCAACTCCCGGGCGATGATCTTCCGCGTGAACTGGAGGGTCGCGAGCGCCTGGTTCACGCCCTTGCCGCGAATCAGCGCGCAGACGAGCCCCGCCTTCTGGGCCGACGTACGGATGCCGCGCGCGGTTGCCTCCGCTTCGATCATGCCTTGGCTCCTCCGCCACCACCCGCACCCGCGGCGGCGCCCGCGCCGCCGCCGCCACCGGCGCCCGCACCCGCCGGGCCGGCCGGCGCCGCGGCGGCTACGGCCGCAGCCTTCTCGGTCTTCGTCGTGTGCCCCTTGAACGCGCGGGTCGGCGCGAACTCGCCGAGCTTGTGGCCCACCATGTTCTCGGTGACGTACACCGGAATGAACTTCCTTCCGTTGTGCACCGCCATCGTGTGGCCGACCATCTCCGGGATCACCGTCGACCGGCGCGACCAGGTCTTGAAGACCTTCTTCTCGTTGGCCCGGTTCATCGCCTCGATCTTCTCGAGGAGCGAGGTGTCGACGAACGGCCCTTTCTTCAGTGAACGGCTCATGACTATTTCGTCCTTCTCTGGACGATGAAGCGGTCGGTGTGCTTGCGCCGCCGCGTCTTGTACCCCTTCGCCGGCTGGCCCCACGGCGACACCGGATGGCGTCCGCCCGACGTCTTCCCTTCGCCGCCGCCCAATGGATGGTCCACCGGGTTCATCGCCACGCCGCGCACGTGCGGCCGCTTGCCGAGCCAGCGGCTGCGTCCCGCCTTGCCGATCGACACGTTCTCGTGGTCGAGATTGCCGACCTGGCCGATCGTCGCGACGCACTCGATGTTGATCTTCCGGATCTCGCCCGACGGCATCTTCACCGACGCGTACTGCCCTTCGCGCGCGACGAGCTGCACCGACGAGCCGGCGCTGCGCGCGATCTGTCCACCCTTGCCCGGCTTCAGCTCGACATTGTGAATCATCGTGCCGAGGGGAATGTTCTTGAGGGGCAGGCAGTTGCCCGGCAGGATGTCGACGCTGTCTCCCGCGACGACCGTGTCGCCCACCTTCACCCCGACCGGCTGGAGGATATAGCGCTTCTCGCCGTCGGCGTAGGTGACGAGCGCGATCCGGGCCGAACGATTGGGGTCGTACTCGATCGTCGATACCGTCCCGGGGATGTTCTTCTTGTCCCGCTTGAAATCGATGATCCGGTAGAGCCGCTTGTGGCCGCCGCCGCGCCACCAGGACGTCAGCTGGCCGCGATTGTTGCGCCCGCCGGATCGGTGCAGCGGCTCGGTCAGCGGGCGGTACGGCTCGGCGGTCGTGAGGTCGTCGAACGTCTGAACCGTCTGAAACCGTGAGCCTGGCGACGTCGGGTTGTACTTGCGAATCGGCATATTCGTTCCCTGTAGCTCGTCGCTGGTAGGCGGCAGCCGGTAGCGCCTTGTCACCGGCTACACGCTACCGGCTACCGGCTACCGGCTACCGGCTACCAACCAGCCTTTACGCCCCCTGCAGGAATTCGGGCAGCTTTTCACCTTCTCGCAGCTTCACGTACGCCTTCTTCCAGTCCGGGCGCCGGCCGGCGTAGCGGCCCTGGCGCTTCACCTTGCCGTGTCCGACCGAGGTGCGGACGCTCTCGACCTTCGATCCGAGGAGCTGCTCGACGGCACGCTTGATGTCGATCTTGTTGGCGCCGGTCGCCACCTGGAACACGATCGTCCGCCCGTCCTCGCGCAGGATCGTCGTTTTCTCGGTGATCACGGGGCGCCGGATGACGTCGGTGAGCTTCATGATGGCCTCTCCGTCCTCAGCCGAGGGCTGCCTGGAGCCGTTCGAGTGCGGCCCGGGTCACGACCACACGCCGCGTGTCCATCACGTCGCGGGCGCTCACACGGCCGCTCGGAACGAACCGCACCCCCTCGATGTTGCGCACCGACAGCGCCAGGGTGTCTTCGGGCTTGACGTCGACGAGCAGCGCCTTGCCGTCGACGCCGAGCCGCCTGAGCATCTCCGCGGCCGCTTTCGTCTTGATCTCGCTCACGCTCAGCGCGTCGACGACCACGACCTGCTGATCCCGGAGCTTCTGGGCGAGCGCCGCCCGCAGCGCCCCCTTCTCCACCTTCTTCGGGAGCTGGTACTCGTAGCTGCGCGGCTGCGGTCCGAACACCGTTCCGCCCTTCCGCCACAGTGGGTTGCGGATCTCGCCGACGCGCGCGCGGCCGGTGCCCTTCTGCCGCCACGGCTTCTTGCCGCTGCCGCTGACGAGTGCCCGGGTCTTGGTGGCATGCGTCCCGCGGCGCTCGGCTGCATTGGCGCGGACGACCGACTCGTGAATCAAATCCGTCTTGATCCGGCCGCCGAACACCTCGTCCCGCAGCTCGAGCGAGCCGACCTTCTCGTTCTGCGCGTTCACGACGTCAACGGTCATGGCTACTTCTTGCCCTTCTTCTTCGCCGGTTCGGCCTGCACCACGCGGATCGGCTTGGCCGCCACCGCCTTGCGGATCACGACGACGCTGTTCGGTCCGCCCGGCACGGCGCCCTCGACGAGCAGCAGGTTGTTGTCCCTGTCGACGCGGACGACCTTCAGGTTGCGCACCGTCACGCGGGTATGTCCCATGTGCCCCGCCATGCGCATCCCCTTCACGACGCGCGAGGGGTACGAGGAGGCGCCGATCGATCCGGGGGCGCGGTGGAACATCGAGCCGTGCGTCGCACGGCCGCCGCTGAAATGGTGCCGCTTGACGACGCCCTGGAAGCCCTTGCCGCGGCTCGTCCCGATGACGTCCACGCGCTCGCCATCGGCGAAGATCGCCACGGTGACGTGGTCGCCCGCCTTCGGCACCTCGCCGCCCGCCTTGACCTTCACCTCGCGGCGGACGCGCGTCGGCGGCACGCCGGCCTTCTTGAAGTGCCCGGCCGTCGGCCTGTTCTCCTTCCCCGCCTTCACGTCGACGAGTCCGAGCTGCACCGCCTCGTAGCCGTCACGACCGGCTGCCTTCACCTGCGCCACCACACACGGACCCGCCTTCAGCACGGTGGCCGGGTGGACGGTGCCGTCCGCGTCGAACAACTGCGTCATCCCGACCTTCCTGCCGATCAGTCCTGTCACCATCGCCTACTTCCCGTGTTCCTTGCCGAACGCCTTGATCTCGACATCCACGCCCGCCGGCAGATCGAGTTTCATGAGCGCGTCGACGGTCTGCGGCGTCGGCTCGAAGATGTCGATCAGGCGCTTGTGCGTCCGGATTTCGAACTGCTCGCGCGACTTCTTGTCGACGTGCGGCGAGCGCAGGACCGTCCACTTGTTCTTCGAGGTCGGCAGCGGGATCGGGCCCGCCAGCTGCGCGCCCGTCCGCTTGGCGGTCTCGACGATCTCGCCGGTCGACTGGTCGAGGATCCGTGAATCGTACGCCTTCAGGCGGATCCGAATCTTGTCGCTGAACATGGCCATCGGTTTTTCCAGTCGTCGTCGGTGGTGGGTGATCGGTAGGAGGCTCCTGGTTCTCGCTACCGGCTACCGGCTACCGGCTACCGGCTACCGGCTACCGCCTACCAGCTACTCCACAATCTCCGTGATGGTGCCCGCGCCGACGGTCCGGCCGCCCTCCCGGATGGCGAACCGGCTCCCCTTCTCGATCGCCACCGGCGTGAGC
>Ga0156279_113_pt2 | contig 70135 bp, 60 predicted proteins | sample RifCSPlowO2_12_FD_107928 | JGI IMG/M metagenome (GOLD analysis project Ga0156279, IMG submission 107928) | Acidobacteria bacterium RIFCSPLOWO2_12_FULL_68_19 | reverse complement strand
ACCCCTGCACCTTCGGTAACACCATTAATGGCGCGACGATGCGCCGCTCGGTAACACTTACTTATGGCTCGACACGGAGGGAAGGTCTTCACCGCACCCTCCTTCGTGTCGCCTGTGTTGACAGGAAAGTACTTACGTCATCGGACACCGCAAAATAGTCATGGAACGACCGCGAACTGCGAAGGTTGGGCTAGGACCGCTATGCGGGCGGACGCAACGAGTACGACATTCGCGTTCCGGGCCGCATAGCGGTCCAACAGCGCTCATTGAAGTTGGCGCGGGGCAGCGCATGACGAGGGACGAGAGGGGGAACACCTCGCGCGTGGCCCTGTTCCCCCACCGTATTCTCCCTCCTGTTCCCCACGGACGTGGGGTGCTGAGAGGGCAACATCTTCGGCATGCTCATCCAGCTTGATCATCTCGAAGGGTCGTTCAGGCTGCGTCTTCCTCCTCTGCCAAGCGAATCGGAACCTCGACTCCGTCGGCGAAGCGCGCTGCGATGACCAGTTCGCCGTTCATCGCTTCGATGAACTTGCGCAGCGTGCCGACGTAAAGCTCCGTCCGCCGCTCCATCTTGGACACCTCTGCCTGGCTCACGCCGAGCAATTCGGCCATCGTCTCCTGCGTGAGGCCTCGTGCCTTACGAAGCTGCGAGAGATGCAGATCCTCGGACAGACGCTGCGCCTCCGCCTCCATCCGATCGCGAGTCTCCGGCTTCGCGCGAGCCTTGATGTCAGACCACTTGTGCCGCTTCATATCAACCCTTCCCGTTTCAGTTCCTGGAGGTATTCGTCGTACAGGGTGTCGGCAAGCGGGACGTGCTCGTCGTACCAACGGTCGTTTCCGGTCTTGTCGCCGCCCAACAGAAGAATCGCCGCCCGTCGCGGATCGAATGCATACAGCACCCGATAAGGGCACCCCTCGTGCTGAATCCGCAGTTCACGCATGTGGCGGTGGCGCGACGTCGCAATGCCGGATGAATACGGGAACGGCAACGATGGTCCATGTTCGACCAGCAACTCGACGACGCGACCGACGCTGACCTGTTCTTCGTCGTTGAGGTCACCGAACCATCCGGCGAACTCGTCGGTGCCCTCGACCTCCCACGCCACGCTCGCATTATGCCATAGACAGCATAATACGTCTACGGTTATACTCGGCCGTCGTTTTCCTTGGAATCCGGCCGTTCTTGGAGACATGAGATGAGTTCGAAGCCCGACGATTTGGAAGCGGTGCGATCCGTTGCCGACACCCTGCAGCCCTTCGCCAATGACGACAGGGAACGAATCATCCGTTGGGCGCGGGAGAAGCTCGGGATGAGCACCAGCGCGCCGGTTGCCAGTGCCGCGCGAGTCGAGGCAAGCACTGAAGCTCCTAGGGACGGTGCACCCGAGGGAACCCAGACTGCCGTTGACATCAAGAAGTTCGTGACCGAGAAGGCGCCGAAGAGCGACGTCCAATTTGCTGCGACGGTGGCGTACTTCTACCAGTTCAAATCGCCCGAGAATCAGCGCAAGGAATCAATCACCAGGGAAGACTTGGTGGAAGCGTGCCGACAGGTCGACCGGAAGCGACCGAAGGTACCGGCACAGGTGCTTGTAAACGCCTATCGCGATGGGCTGTTTGATCGTGGAGAGAAAGGCAGCTACAAGCTCAATTCAGTCGGCGAAAATCTCGTCGCAATGGCGCTGCCTGGTACGAACGGAGCGGCGAAGACCCCAAAACGAACGAGAAAGAGCGGCCCTGCAAAGGGAACCGGCAAGAAGAAGGGCGCACGAAAGGGCCGGTAGCCCATGGCCGATCTTGTTGGCCCTATCGATGCTGCCGTCGATGCGGTAACGCGACTACGAGGGGCTCTGCACAAGAGCAAGCATCGCCAGGTTCGCAACTCCTATGAGCGCGCGCTGATCAAGGCTACGGCGCAGACGTGGTTCAAGAACCACCGACCGTCCCTCGCCGCCCTCCACGCAGATTCGTCGTTCAAGGCCGCTGACCAGGCGTTCGCGTCGCTACTCGAGTGGGCTGACCAGAACACGACGCGCGCGAAGTATCGCGACCTGCTTCAGACAACCAAGGCTCATCTCGTAGGGCTGCGGTCGAGCGGCGTCTTGGTGGCGCCGTCGGTGGAGCCCGCACGGCCCCAATTCCAATTGCTCATCTCCGACCCGAACATGCTTGGAATCCTCGACCGGCGCTGGACGGAAACACTGGCCTGCCAACGCGTCGGTGCTGATCTCGCCGCGACTGTGATGCTCGGAGGGTTGTTGGAGGCGCTATTCCTCGCTCGGATCAACTGCCTGACCAGTCTCGCGCCCGTGTTTACCGCGACCACCGCCCCGAAGGACAAAGCCGGCAAGTCAAAGCCGCTCAAGGAATGGGGCCTAAAGGACTATCTCGACGTCGCAAAGGAACTCGGCTGGATTCGCCAGGCGGCAAAGGACGTTGGGCAGGTGCTTCGCGACTACCGAAACTACATTCACCCCGAGAAGGAGCTCTCGCACGGCGTCACTATCGCTGCCGAGGACACCGCCATGTTCGTGAACGTGTTCAGCAGCATCGCCGAGCAGATCATAAAGAGCATCTGAGGCCGAGAACTCTCGAATAATGGAGGCGCCGCTCGGAAAGTGATCCAGTCTGAGGGCGGTTCATTCTACGTTCTTCTCATTTGAAGTAGAAAGGAATCGGCTTGTGGGAATGTGGGAATCTCGCGTTCTGTGCGAGATTTCCAAGCTCCTGTGGAAAATCGTTTTGTGATTTCCATAGGAGCGGCATTTCCACAGCCGCGTGCGATTGTCGTCATCACCTCCTCAGCCCTTGAATCGGGGGATAGCAGACCCTGGGCCGCGCACCGATCGTCGTTCCTGAGGCATCCTACGCGGTCGTTTGTCGCATCGTTCCCTGTCATGAGCCGCCGCCGCGCCGTTTCCGCATGCGATAGCTCTTTCCCTTGGTGGTGATCACGGTCGCATGATGAGCGAGCCGATCGAGCAACGCCGTCGTCAGCTTTTCGTCGCCGGCAAACACCGTGACCCATTCGGCAAACGCGAGATTCGTCGTCACGACCGTCGCCCGGCGTTCGTAGCGATCGGTAATCAGATTAAAGAGCAGCTCGCCGCCGGCCCGTTCGAATGGGACGAATCCCACTTCGTCGACGATGAGGACATCGACGCGCAGGAGTCGCTGCTGCAGACGCGTGAGCTCGCGTCCATCCCGCGCTTCCAGGAGCTGACGCACCAGGTCGGCGGCACGGGCGAAGAGCACGCGCCGTTTCTGCTTGGTCGCTTCGACGCCGAGTGCAATGGCGAGGTGGGTTTTGCCGGTCCCGATCGGACCGGCGAAAATCAGATTTTCGGGGGCGGTGACCCATTCGCCGCGCGCCAGCGTGTGGACCTGGGTTGCGCTGACGCCGTCCGCTGCGGCAAAGTCGAACGTGTCGAGCGTCTTCACCTCGGGAAAGCGCGCCTCGCGCAGCCGCTGGCGAATCACGGATTCGTGGCGCGAGGCCTGCTCCGCGGTGAGCACCTCATGGAGATAATCCTCATGCGGCCAATGCGCATCGCGCGCTTGACGCGCGAGGGCTTCAAAGGTGCGCGCGATGCCCGGCAATTTCAACGCGCGCGTCTGTGCGACGACGAGATCGCGGGCGAGGGGGGTGGCGCTCATGCGACACCCCCCAGCAGCCAGCCATCGTAGTCGGCGGCACAGCCGCTCGTGACGGCAATGTCGCGCAACGGGGCCGGCACCGCGTCGAGCGCGACACAGGCCGGTGTCGATCGCGCCGGCGTGACGGCCAGCAGCAGGGGCGTCCCCGTCGCGAGCGCCTGCGTCAGCGCGGGCACCACGACGGCCGCGCCGTACGTGTCGAGCTGCCCGAGCACCTTGGCGAAGAGCCGCGCGGCCTCACGGGGACCATGCGCGCCGTGCAGCTGATCCCAGATTGCCGGAAACGGGTCGCCGAGGTCTCGCAGCAGATCCGGCAGCACCTGGCGCACCGCTTGGGGTTTCCGCGCGAGCTCCGACAAATAATGCCGATAGTCGATCGACCGTTGCCCGAACCGCTTGCGCGGATGCAGAATCCGCGTCCCCTCACGGCCGACGATGGTCACGGTCGTGGCGCCGATGCGCACGACGAGGTCCAGCCCCGCCCAGCGACTCGGCACCGAGTACACCGCGCCCTCGAGCCGCACCAGCGCGCGCGGCGATACGGTCGCGAACGTCGTCGCCTCCGCCGCGAAGGGCAGCGGCGCGGACCGTAGCAGGCGCTGCTCCTCGGTGAACCGCACGCCGATGGTCTGGCCGGTCGCATCACGCTGGGTGTCGAGCCGCGCATCCATCTGCGCCAACAGCGCCGCGTTGATGACGGCGAGTGTCGGGCCGACCGGAATCGGCACGAGGGCCTGGTGTCGCACGGCCTTGCCACGCGACTCGACGCCGCCCTTGTCGTGGCCTTCGCCGGGTCGACAGAAACACGCTTCCAGTAAATAGGGCGAGGCGAGCGCCGCGAACCGCGGCGTCAACGGGCGAGCGCCACCGACGAGGATCCGGACGACGGCCGCCCGCAGATTGTCGTACGCGACGCGGGCCGGTACGCCGTCGAAGTGCGCAAATGCGCGGACGTGCCCATCGAGAAAGCTGATTTGATCCTGGCGCTCATAGATCCACGCGAAATCGCGGCCCGAATACATCAGGCGCATCAGGAACAGCCAGGCCTTGGGGCGGGTCCCGTCGACGTCGACCAGCACCTCGAAGAAGTCGACCTCGGCGAGATCGCCCGGCCGATACGTGAGCGGCACGAAGACCTCGCGCCGCTGCCGCTTCCATCCCGCGACCGCGTCTTTGACGACCGTCACGCCGACGCGGTGCCCCTCGCCGACCAACAGCTCGTGGAGTCGCGTGGCCGTCAGCCGCTGTTTGCCGGCGGTCCATCGCACCGATTCGGCCAGCAACGCCTGCACCCGGTCGGCGACCGCGTCCCACACAGGCCGCGGCCGAGGCCCGGCCTCCAATTTTCGTGTGGGGGCCGCCTGATCCACGTACTTGCGGACCGTGACCCGCGCCAACCCCAATTCGCGGGCGACCGCCCGCTGCGTCCGCCCCTCCACCAGCACTTTGTGTCGAACGACATGTACGAGGTCCATCCTGAGCATCCTCCAGCGAACCCCGGATCCTCCGATCCGGCAAGCCCGCAATCAGGCCCTCAGGTGGTCTACTTTCCGAGCGGCGTTTGGTCTACTTTCTGAGCGGCGCGCCCAAATAATCCTGATCCGAAAGCGGCGACATGAAGCCAGACAAGACCTCTGTCTACGACCTGTTCTACAACCAGCGCCGATTTGCGGTGCCGCTGTATCAACGGCCATACGTGTGGTCGCTTGAGGCGCAATGGCAACCGCTCTGGCAGGACATCGACGATAAGGCCCAAGCAGTGCTACAGCGCCAGACGGATGTCCCGCACTTCCTCGGCGCGACCGTGACCGGTCAGCGTCCAGTGTTCGGCAACCGGATCAGCTCCTGGGACATCATCGACGGGCAACAGCGACTGACGACACTGCAGATCGTTCTGAAAGCATTCAAGGACGGCATGAACGCGCGCGCTGGGCAGGAGTCCAAGTACGACTTCGATCTCAAACGCGTCACAGTCAATGAGGGGCTGATGGAGGCGCCAGACGAACAGTTCAAGGTGTGGCCGACCAACAGCGATCGTGCAGTCTTTCGTGCGGTGATGACTGCTGGTGCCATCGATAAGGTGATCGCTGAGTTTCCCGCAGTCCGCGGTCGCAGACGCAGGCCTGCTCCGAAGCTCGCAGAAGCGTACGTGTTCTTCTATAGAGCCGTGGAACGGTTCCTTGCCGGCGCCGACGATGTTCCGGGAACGCCGGAGACGAGAAGTGACGCACTGGTCGAGACATTCCGCCGCTATCTGCAGGTAGTCAACATCGAGCTCGAGCCTGGCGACGACCCGCAGGTGATCTTCGAATCATTGAATGGCCGCGGCGTGGCGCTGTTGCCGTCCGATCTGGTGCGCAATCTCGTATTCATGCGTGCCGCATCCTCAGCACCGATCGATGCCGACACGCTCTACAACAACTATTGGAAGCAATACGACGAAGCGCGATTCGGCAGCTCCATCGACACGGGCCCATGGTGGAAGGAAGAGGAGCGTCAAGGGCGACTGAAGCGCCCACGGCTGGATCTGTTTCTCTTCTACTACGTGCAGTACCGAACGGAACAAGAGGTGCACATCGGGCACTTGTTCCAGGAGTTCCGTAAATGGTGGGAGCATTCTGCGGCGAAGGATGCAGCCGGTGCCCTCGCCGAGATGCACCGGTATGCCGACGCTTTTCGGCGTTGGCTCGAACCAGACGGGTTCGATCGCGTCGACGAGTTTTCCCGATGGCTGTCGGCTCTCGACACAGCGACGGTGTACCCGCTGCTGTTTCTTTTGCTCGTCGAGAAGGGGCAATCCAGCGCGGCGGAACGCGACGGGATGCTGGCGGATCTGGAGTCGTACCTTGTGCGCCGGGCAATATGCGGGCTGACCAATAAGGGCTACAACCGATTCTTCATGACGCTCATGAGGAAGCTGCAGGCGTCCAACTCCATCAACAGAGAGGCGCTTCGCGCTGAACTGGTGGCCAGCAAGGGTGAATCCAGCCGGTGGCCGACCGACGAGGAATTCGGTCGCGCATTCATACATCGCCCCGCGTACCAGGTGACACGCCGCCCGGTGATCGCCAAGTTGCTCGACAGCCTGGAACGCGTGATGGTGGACAAGGCCAATGACGAAATCGAGATCAAGGCGAAGCTCTCGATCGAACACGTGATGCCGCAGGAATGGCGGACGTACTGGCAGCTGGCCGATGCTAATGACGACGCTGTAGAGCATCGCGAACTGATGCTCCAGACTCTTGGCAACCTGACGTTGGTGACGCCAGAATTCAACACGAAGCTGAGCAACCGCGATTTCAAGACGAAGAAGAAGGAGATCAAGCGTACGTCCCGTCTCCTCCTGAACCGCCGCTTTTGGGAAGACGAACGGCAGGTTTGGGACGAGGCTTCAATTCGGCTCCGAAGTCGAGAACTGTTCGACCTGGCGCGCCGGAGATGGCCGCATCCGACCTCACCGGCAGCACTTGAGAGCCTGGCGTTGGACTTGCCGCCCGAAAAGGGCGGCCGGGTCTCCGACGATGAAGACGTGATCGATGAACCGGCGATTGAGCCCAGCGTGGCCGAGTCGTTGCTCGACGAATTCGCGCGCGTTCGAAACGCCGCATCGAAGACCGCCCTCGTTTAATGGAGAACGTGATGACGGACAACGTTGGTCAAGTCGACGCTGTGCTCTTCAAGAGGTGGACGGATGCGGTGGCGCTTCGGGACGCGATGGCGGAGCTTGAAGGTCGTATGTCTGAGCGCCTCGAGAAGGCCGCGGAATCTCTGCAACCGTGGCTTGAGGAGCAAGGCTACTCCTTCGTGGAGGTCGAGGCGAAGTACGCGAGGGTGAACGTCGCGCGGGCCAACTGGATGAACAAGAAGAAGCAGCAACCCTGCGTATGGATTGCGCTCGACGCGCTGTTTCCGTACGGATTTCGCAAAGTCCAGGAGGAGCATCCGCTGGTCTGGGTCAGGACGTACAACTTGGAAAAGGACGATCGCAGAGTATTCCAAGAGCACCTGACGAATCGGCTGAGAGGCAAGGGAGGAGACTGGATCAACGAGGACTGCAGCCGAGACTATCCTGCCGGTCACTACATCGCGACCCATGGCGATCGCGAACGGCTCGCCCTTGCGCAGGACCCGGAAGCGCTTGCGACCTTCGCCAGAGAAGCCCTGGCCTCGATTCTGATCCTCGGGGACGACGTGGAGGCAGCTCTACAGGAGACACTCGGAAAGTAGGTGCGGCGGGTCAGGCCGCCCCACGCCACAACTGCAAGTACCGATGGCTGCACGCCCCCCGACCAGCCAAGGGGCTCCGCCCCTTGATATCCCCGCAGAACCCCTTGGCTGGTTGCCAGTATCTCTTGCCGCGCTTCGCGCGGCTTGGTCCGTGGCCGGGGCACGCTCGGACGCTCGCGGGACGCGCCATCCTGCACGCCCGCGGCCCCCTTCCGGCTCACATTCCGAAGATCACGAGCACCGAGAACCGGTGCGTCTTCACCCGCGTCGGCGGCACCTTCGTTTGCTTGGTGTAGTCGAGCGAGACATTCACGTTCCCACGCACGTAGGCGAGCAGCGCCAGCGCCACCGAGTCGGTCGAGGCGGTCCCGCCACCGGACTCGACGGACTCATAGCGGACGACCGGCACCACCGGAACCGCCGTCGACGTGACATACAACGCCTGCACGTACCACGCGTCGTTCGTCTGCCTGACGAGTGTGGCTGCAGCCTCCTCTTTCGCGCGATACCATGCGACATTGGCCGTGAACGGCCCCGACTCGACCTGTGCGTCGGCGCCGGCGCGGGAGTACTCTTGCGTGCGGAGCGGCGTGGTCAATTCCTTGTCCCCGATCAACGAGAACCCACCGATGCTGATTCCACCCGGCACGTCGTACGCCGCGCGGAGCAGGTAGTCCTTCTTGTCGGCACCGACCGTGTCCCCGGCGCCCGTTCCCACGCTGGCGCTATAGAACAGGCCGCCGGCCCGGCCGTAGAACGAGCCGAACTGCGTCGAGTCCCGGAAGCGGTACCCCGATTGGAAGCCGGCGCTGTTCGGAGACGGACGATCCTGCGTCAAGCGCCTGCTCGCAAACGTGTTGTACGGGTCGGCGAACGTCAAGGGGCCAAAACCGCCGACGATGTTGGCCTCGGTGCGCGGATGCCATCCCGCCGCGAGGTCCGACAACTCCGCCGTCCACCCCGCGTCGTCGGCAGCCTCGAAGTTGACGAAGTACGAGATGTTCCCGCCGGTTCCGTCGCTCATCTGCAACTCGACCTCGTGGACGACCTGCATGTCGAAGCGCGAGTCGGTGCTCCGCTTCACGAACGGCCGACCCTGCACCCGAAACGACACCGGCAGGTTCGCAGCGAGCGTCAGACGGTCCTCGAGCGCGATCTCTCCGGGCTCGGCCGCAGCCTTCGGCTGCCGGTCCAGCCGATACCCGTTCTCCTTGAACTGGCGGCCGTACTGGTTCAGCAGCGGCCAGGCTGAGTGGCACAGGCTACAGGCGACCTGATGCTTCCGCGCATAGGCGGGAATGGCTTCGGCGCTCGAACTTCCCCACAGGAGCCCGAGCGCCACAAAAAGGACTAGTGCTACCTGGGGAGGCATGAGCCCTCCTTTCTCGCAAGCCGCTTCAGGAGACTCCCTCCTGATAGCCAGCCCAGATTGGCTAAAGCCTGGGCAAGGGTCGTGCCCAACTGGAAGCGCCCAAACCCGCATCTTTCGTACGATAGGCCCGCACATCCGCTCGGTCGCTGGGGATGATTCCGGTGCTCACACGAAGTCTTCCCCGCGCCGGGCACGTAATCCCGGCGGCTCCATCACGGCGCGTCATTGCGTTCCGCACGACAAACCCCTCATAATCTGGACCCTCGAGGACAATCGTACCGATGCGCATCTTTCGCTGCATCGCCGCTGGGGTGGCCGTGGTCGCCGGGATCACTGCGGTCGTCTGGACGCAGGCGCCACCCGCCGCGGGCCAGGGCGAGACGTACCGCGCGCCCCGCACCGTGGAGGGGCGGCCCGACCTGAACGGCATCTGGCAGGCGATGAGCAGCGCGCACTACGACCTCGAGGCGCATCCGGCGCGCCCGGCGATGGCGCTCGTTCCCTCGCCCCCACGGAACGGTATCCCCGGCCTGACGCGGGCCACCCCGATCGATCTACCGGCGCCGGGGATCCGGGCGCTCGGCGCGGTCGGCGGCGTGCCCGCAGGCGACGGGGTCGTCGTGGGCGGCGCGATTCCCTATCAGACGTGGGCGGCGGCGCGCAGGACGGAGAACGCCGCCAACTGGCTCGAGCGCGATCCCGAAATCAAGTGCTATATGCCCGGCGTGCCGCGGGCGACCTACATGCCCTACCCGTTCCAGATCCTGCAGGGCGCCGACAGAATCCTGCTCGCCTATGAGTACGCGGGAACCACGCGCACCATTCACATGACCGAGGTGAAGAACAACCCGACGCCGACGTGGATGGGGCTGTCGCGCGGCCGCTGGGACGGCGACACGCTCGTCGTCGATGTCAGCGACTTCAACGACCAGACCTGGTTCGATCGGGCGGGCAACTTCCACAGCGAGGCGCTGCACGTCGTCGAGCGCTATACGCCGGCCAGTCCGCACCACCTGATGTACGAGGCCACCATCGAGGACCCGAAGGTGTTCACCCGGCCGTGGACGATTCGCGTGCCGCTCTACCGGCGGCTCGAGCCGGACGCGCGAATCCGGGAATACAAGTGCAACGAGTTCGTCGAACAGCTCCTGTACGGCGAACTGGGGCTCGTCGATCCCGCCACGGGTCGGCCCCCGAAGTAACGGAGCTGCGCCATGCGCCACCGGGCGACCGTCGGACGCGCACTGACCCTCATCGGCATCCTCGGCGCGCTCGCGTCGGGCTGCGGCGCCTCGTCCACTCCCCCCGCAGGCGGGACGGGTGGCGCCTGGACGCCGCCGCGCACGCCCTGGGGCGACCCCGACCTGCAGGGTGTCTGGCGGTACGAAGGCGCGGTCGCCCTCGAGCGCCCGAAGGAATTCGAGGGGCGCGAGCTCCTGACGCCGGAAGAAATCGCCGAGCGCGACCGCATCGAAAAGGAGCAGGCCGCCAACCGGCTCGCCGGCCTCGAAGGCGCGGCCGTCGGGCGCCGCTCGATCGCCGAGTCTCCGATCCGCGGCAACGAGTACAACAGCTTCTGGCAGGACCACGGCCGCCCGCGCCAGGTCTCGAACCGGACGTCGCTCATTGTCGACCCCCGCGATGGACGCCTCCCCTACACGGCCGAGGCGCTGAAGGCGGAGGCGCGCGCGCAGGCCCGCTACGGCGTCGGCCCCTACGAGTCGTACCTGGATCCGGACACCGGCGAACGCTGTCTGACCGACGGCGTGACCGCGCTGCTGTGGCAGGGGCCGAACGGCGGGCACAACATGATCGTGCAGAGCCCCGGCTACGTGACGATCCTGCACGAGGAATATCGCGATCGACGGATCATCCCGGTCGACGGGCGGCCGCACGGCGCCGTCCGGCAGTGGTTCGGGGATGCCGTGGGCCGATGGGAAGCCGACACGCTCGTCGTCGAGACGACGAACTTCCTCGACCGGACCAACTACGAATGGGCGAACATCTGGACGCGCGCCTCCGAGACGCTCGAGCTGGTGGAGCGCTTCACGCGCGTCAGTCCGGACACCATCGAGTACCGGATCACCGTCGAGGATCCGGCCACGTTCGCCCGGCCCTGGACGGCGGTCGTTCCGATCACGAAGCTGCCGGAGGAGACGCAGATCTACGAATACGCCTGCCACGAGGGAAACTACGCGCTGCCGAATCTGCTCAGCGGCGCCCGCGCGCAGGCACGCTCACGTACGTCATCGAGGTGAGGCTTCCCATGCGCACGACTCTCATCGCCCTCTGCGCCGCGCTCGGCCTGGTCGCGGCCGCCGCGCCCGCCCGAGGGCACCATTCCTTCGCCGCGGAATTCGACGCCACCAAGCCGATCAAGCTCCGTGGCACGGTGGTGAAGATGGAGTGGATCAATCCGCACACCTGGATTCACATCGAGGTCAGGCAGCCCAACGGGCGCGTCGAAGCGTGGGCAATCGAGGGGGGGCCGCCCAACGCGCTCTTCCGGCGCGGCGTCACGCGGGATTCGCTGCCGACCGGCGCCGACATCGTGATCGAGGGCTTCCAGGCGAAGGACGGGTCGCGGAAGGCGAACGGACGGGACGTGACGTTCGCCGACGGACGACGGTTGTTCCTCGGGTCCGCGGGCACCGGCGCACCCGGCGAGGCGCGCGGTCCCGCGGAAAGACGATAGCGTCCTTGCCGCCGCCACGGTGGCCGGAGGCTTCCTCCGGCCCTCGATTCGTGGCAGAATCCTTGCGTCCCCTCCCTCGACGCCGTGACGAACTCCTCCACCGGAATCCACGCCGCGACCGACGCCGCCGCGAGGACCGTGCTCGTTCCGCGCGCGGCCACGATGGACGGCTTTGTCGCCGCCTCCTCGGGAGCCGACGGCATCAGCCTGCGCGACCTCGATCCGCTGACGACGCTGCACGTGCGGACGTGCAACTCCCATTACCGAATCGTCATCTCGCAGCAGACCGCCGTGTTCGTGCAGGGCGGCCGGTTCTTCCCCGAGGCGACCGGCGCACGGCTGGAAGGCTCCAGTCTCGGCGGCAGCCTGCTCAAGATGGGATGGATCGGCATCGGACTCTGCATGGAGCTCTGGGCACGTGGCCAGCGCATCGTCACTTCTCCGGTGCGATCGATCGCGCGCGAATCCGCCGAGCGCCCGCACTGACAGACGCGTCGGGTCTATAATCCCGCCTCGACCCTCACTCCCTGGAGACGCCCGATGACGCGCGCGGAGATCCTCGCGTTGCTCGACGAGCGGCAGGCGGCGATCGCCCGGCGCGACGTCGAGGCGCTGGTGAGGCTGCACGCCGAGGACTGTGTCCTCGAGAGCCTGACGGCCGGCACCGTCAAGGGTCGCGCTGCGACTGGCGAGGTCTACCGTGCCTGGTTCTCGGCATTCCCCGACATGGCGCTGACGACCGATCACGTAGTCATCGACGGCGACCGGGCCGTCCTCGTCTCGACGGTCACGGGCACCGACAGCGGCGGATTCCTGGGGCTCCCACCCTCCCACAAGCCGTTCCGGGTGGCCATCGTCCAGTTCTACACGTTCGAGGACGGCTCCATTTCGCACGCGCGCCACATCTACGATTTCACCGGTCTGCTCCTCCAGATCGGCGTGCTGAAGGCCAAGCCGGCATGAGCCGGGCAGCTCCCCGCCTCGTCGTGACCGACGCCAGCGGCCGGCGGCAGATTCCGGTCGACAAGCCGCTCATGACGCTGGGCCGGCGCAGCGAGAGCGACGTCCGGGTATCCGGGGTCGGCGTCTCCCGCCAGCACGCCGAGATCGTCACAGAGGACGACACGTGCCGCCTCCGCGACTGCGACTCGAAGTTCGGCACCTTCGTCAACGGCGCCCGGACGAAGGAGCACGTGCTGGCGCACGGGGACCGCATCCGTCTCGGCGACTCGGGCGACATCGATATCGTCTTTCTCGTCGGCGCCGAGGAGACCTCGCGCGAGCGGAGCGCGCTCTCGGCCGCCACCGAGCTCCGCCACATGGCGACGCTGCTCGAAGGGCTGCGGGCGCTCGGCTCCGGGCGCGTGCTCGACGACGTGCTGGCGCTGGTGCTCGACTCGGCCATCGAGGTCACCGGCGCCGATCGCGGCTTCATCATGCTCGCCACCGAGGACCGGCAGCTCGAGTTCAAGCTCGGCCGCGCGGCGGGGCGCGTCACGCTCTCCGGCCGCACGTTCGAGACCAGCCGCAAGATCCCGGAGGACGTCTTCGCCACCGGCACAGTGCGCATCGTCGAGGACCTGATGGACGCGGGGATGGCGGCGCTCCACACCGGCACGGTCGCGCTCGGCATCCGGCACGTCCTCTGCGCGCCGCTGCGCCTGGTGCGGTACGTCGAACGGGGGGAGGAGCACGGAGACGACAAGATCATCGGCGTGCTGTACCTCGACAGCCGCGAGCGGGCCGCGCTCCGGTCGCACTCCTCCCGCGCCGCGCTCGAAACGCTCAGCTCCGAGGCCGCCGTCGCCATCGAGAACGCGCGTCTCTATCGAGAGGCGCTCGAGCGCGCCAAGCTCGACCAGGAGCTGAAGGTCGCGGCGGCGATTCAGCAGTCGCTGCTGCCGGCGTCGAACCGCAGCGGCCGCTTCTTCTCGACCGCCGGGACGTCGGTGCCCTGCCGCTCGGTGGGCGGCGACTTCTTCGACTACGTCGATCTGTCCACCGGCCAGTTCGGCTTCATCCTCGGCGACGTGGCCGGCAAGGGAGCGCCGGCGGCGCTGCTGGCGGCGGCCGTGCTCGGCATGTTCGGTGCGGAAGCGGCGTACCAGACGAGCCCCGCCGCTCTCACCTCGCGCCTCAATCAGAACGTCTTTCGGCGCGGCATCGAGGCGCGCTTCCTCACCGCGTTCTACGGCATGCTCGCCGCCGACGGCACCCTCACGTACTGCAACGCCGGACACAACCCGCCGGTGCTCGTCGGCCGCGACACGATCCGGCGGCTGGAGACGGGCGGCCTGGTGCTCGGGCTCTTCGAGCACGCCGCGTTCGAGGAAGAAGCGCTCAGGCTGTCGCCGGGCGACGTCGTCGTCGCCTTCAGCGACGGCGTCAGCGAGGCGCTCAACGAGGCGGACGAGGAATTCACCGACCAGCGGCTCCTCGCCTCCGTCAACGCGCACCGCGGCGAGGCGCCGCAGGACCTGCTCCTGGGACTGCTCGCCGACGTGCGGCGGTTCTGCGGCCGCGCCACGCCAAACGACGACGTGACGATGGTTGTCGTCCGCTACGACGGTTGAGGTAAGATCCCCCCCGGAGGTCACTGGGTTCATGCAGCTCGAGCAACGCATCGTCGGCAACGTCGTCGTCGTCAAGGTCATCGGCGACATCACGCTGAACAAGGGCGGCGACGTCCTCCTGAAGGACAAGGTGCACAGCCTCATTCAGCAGGGGCACACGAGCCTGCTCGTCGATCTGAGCGGCGTGTCCTACGTGGACAGCTCGGGTCTCGGCGAGTTGATCCACGCCTACGCCACCACGAAGAACCGCGGCGGATCGCTGAAGCTGCTGAACGTCACCACGCGCCTGCGCGATCTGCTCGTGGTCACGAAACTGCTCACGGTCTTCGACACCTACGACAGCGAGGCCGCAGCGCTCGCCGCCTTCGGATCCGAATCCCCGGTCTGATCCCCCGCCGGCGCCCGATGACGGCCGGCGGGTTCTCCTCGCCGGGCTGCCGAGGCGGCCCGACCGGGATCGCCTGCGGGCCGCACGGCGCCACCGTCACGCCCGGGCGGGCGCGTGCGCCTGCAGCACCCACCAGACGCGGAAGCCGAACAGCACGCAGAGAGCAACCGCCCAGAGGCGCGGCTGGCGGAAATCCGCCTTCACGACCCACCAGAAGTGGATCACCGCCGTGGCGGCGGCGACATACACCAGCCGGTGCAGCGGCTGCCAGCGCCTGCCGAGGCGGCGAATCATCGCCGTTGTCGACGTCGCCGCCAGCGGCACGAGCAGCAGGAAGGTCGCCATGCCCATCATGATGTACGGGCGCTCGGTCACGTCCGCCGCCATGCTCGCCACGTCGAAGAACCAGTCGAGCACGATCCAGGTCAACATGTGGAGACAGGCGTAGAAGAACGCGAGCAGACCGAGCATGCGCCTGAGGCGGATCAGCTCGTTGCGCGAGGTGACGCGCCTGAGCGGCGTCACCGTGAGCGTGAAGACGAGCAGCGACAGCGCCGTCGTACCGGTCGTATCGGTGATGAAGTCGACCGGGTTGGCCGTGAGGTCGCCGGTGAACGTCCAGTAGACGAGCGAGGCGGCGGGCGTGAGCGCCGCCGCCAGCACGCTCCACCGGAACAGGCCGAACCGGGTCAATAGTTGCGGCGCAGATCCATGCCGGCGTAGAGCTGCGCCACCTGGTCGCCGTAGCCGTTGAACATCAGCGTCTTGCGGCGGAAGAACTCGCCGAGACGGCGCTCGGTGGCCTGGCTCCAGCGCGGATGGTCGACCGTCGGGTTCACGTTCGAGTAGAAGCCGTATTCGCGAGCGTTGGCCACCGGCCACGACGTGCGTGGCTGCGTATCGGTGAAGCGGATGCGGACGATCGACTTGATCCCCTTGAACCCGTACTTCCACGGCACCACCAGCCGGATCGGCGCGCCGTTCTGGTTCGGCAGCACCTCGCCGTACAGCCCCACGGCGAGGATCGCCAGCGGGTGCATCGCCTCGTCCAGGCGGAGCCCCTCGACGTAGGGCCAGTCGAGCACCGGCACGCGGATGCCCGGCATCTGCTTGAGATCGGCGAGCGTCGTAAACTCGATGAACCGCGCGCTCGGCAGCGGCTCGAGCCGCTTGACGAGGTCCGCCAGCGGGAACCCGATCCACGGGATCACCATCGACCACGCTTCCACGCAGCGGAGTCGATAGATCCGCTCCTCGAGGGCGTACGGCTTGACGAGGGAATCGATGTCGTAGGTCGCCGGCGTCTTCACCAGCCCCTCGACGCGAATCGTCCACGGCCGGGGGACGAGGCGGTTGGCGTTCCGCTTCGGGTCGTCCTTGTCGGTGCCGAACTCGTAGAAGTTGTTGTAGCCGGTGACGTCCTCGTAGGAATTCAGCTTCTCGGTCGTGCTGAACTGGCTCTTCCGCAGGTTGGGCAGCTTCACGCCCCCGCCCTGCGCGTGCACGCGCCCGCCCCCGACCGGCGAGAGCGCGGCAGCCGCTCCCGCCGCCGCCACGGCCGCCGCCTGAATGAACTCCCGGCGGCGCACGTACAGCGCCTTCGGCGTCACCTCGGAGTACCGAATATCCGGCGCCTTGCGAATCACCATGGGGCAATTATAGGCCCGGGTCGGGCAAGTCTGGAGGGTTCCGACCCGCTCCGCCCCGGCGGCGCCCCGGCGTGTTCCGGGAATTACCGCACCGTCCGCCAGTCGCGGGTGCGGACGAACGCGCGGGCGAAGCACGTCTCGGCGCGCGCTTCCGCCTCGCGCTGCGCCGCGGCCGAGACGGCCAGCGTCAGTTCCGCGTCGACCGGGCACCTGAGCGCCGAGGCCGCTTCGGCGGGCGCCGGGGGGCCGCCGTGGGCGAAATAGCGCGCCGCACCGGCGCGCACCCACAACGGCTTTCCCTCCAGCGCGGGCGCGACGAGCAGATCGGCGACGGCCACGCGCAGCGCCACCTCCAGCCCGTCGCGCTGTGCCAGCAGCGCCGGGGGCATCAGATCGATCGACGTGCCGTCCGACACGCTGCTCACCCACCACGGACGGCCGGTCGCCTGACGAAAACTCTCGACCGACTCGTGGACCCGAACCGTGATCGGCGCGACCGACACGCCAAGCGCCTTGCCGAGCGTCTGGTGCGCGAGCGTCGTCAGCCGCTGCACTTCGGGGGCGCCGACCGACGAGGAAGACGGCACCAGGACGGAAATCGCTCCACGCGCCCGCGCCGCGGGCGGCTCGACCGGCGAACCGGCGAGCGCGACCACGGGTGGCGCCGCGGCGCCGTCGAGGCGCGAGAGCGCCAGCCCCGGATAGTACCGCGCGAGGATCGCCTCGGCGCCTTCGCCGCGCCGCGCGCGACGGCCGGCGCCAATCACGCACATGCCGACCCCGTGGCCGAAGCCGCGCCCGGTGAAACGCAGCGTGCCGCCGCGGCGACTCACCGCAAACGCGGTACTGCGAAGCGTCGTCGCGCCGATTGCCGCCCGGAACTGGTCGCCGGCAATCATGTCGGGCACGAGGCCCGGCAGCTGCAGCCTAGCGGCGCGACCGGAGGAGGTCCGCGCCTCGACCCGCACGTCGCGGAGCCGGCCGTCAAAGCCGACGCGCTCGAGCGCCCGCTCCACCTGCGGAAGCGTGAGATCCAGCATCCACGGCGCCTCGTCTGCGTGCACCTCGTCCGGCGCCGCCGGCAGGTACGGGTAGTCCACCCCCGGCCAGAGCTGCGCCGCGCTCTCGGAATAGCCGCCGCACGAGGCGGAATAGAACAGTTCCGCCGGCGCACCGTTGTAGACGAGGAGCTGCCCCGCGGTGGCGAGCGCCGCGCGCCGCGTCGCCGAGGTCGCCGGCCGCGGCACCTGGCAGTGCGTGCCGTCACAGAGGTCGAAGCCGTCGCGGGCGTGACGGCCGGCATTGGCGAGCGCGAAGGTCCGGATGGCGATCGCCAGCGCCTGCTGCGCCGCCTCCGGCGCGCGCGGCTCGCTCTCGCCCGCGAGCACGCGCGCCACGTAGACTTCGATCGGCAGCGCCTCGATGCGGCCCCGGCCGCTCGCCGGTCCGAGCCGCACCACCCGTCCGGCGCTGGCGGCTTCGAGCCGAACGTCGGTGATCTCCGCCTGCGCGTCGCTCCGGCTGCTCCAGAGCGCGAAGACGACGACGGTCACGACGAACACGGCGGTCGCGGCTCTCGCGGAGCGCATCACAGCGCCCGGGCACACCCCGGCCGGCACCGGCACGGCATCACGTGCTCGCCGTCGGTGTGGTAGTCGTAGGTCAGCTCCTCGCCCGCCCTGATGTTGCGCGCCGCGCGAATCCAGATCGTCGTCTCGACAATCTGGGTGTAGCAGTTCGGCTTGCACGCATGATTGATGAAGCGGGCGAGGTTGCCGCCGACGCGGGCGTCGCGCACCCAGCGGCGATTGACGGTGAAGCACCAGATCTGGCCCCGTTCGAGATACCGCGTCTCCCGCGCGAGGCTTTCCCCGTACGTGATCAACTCACCGGCGTAATCGATGATGCGCGTGTTCTTGTTGATCGGCTCGAGGGCGAACACCCCCCAGCCGTGCAGCGTCGAGCGCCGCCGGGCGATCCGCGGCGGCCGAGGCGGCCCGTCCATTCCGGACCACAGCATAGCAAATCGAGGGCAATCTGCCCCATAATGGTCGCCACCATGAGCGACCGGGGTCTGCTGGCGCGAGACGTGATTCATGCTTGGGGGAAGATTCTTGCGGGCTATCGTCCCAACCTCTCCGTCGAACTCACCAAGGAGTGCCCGCTGCGGTGCCCCGGCTGCTACGCGTACGGCGACGATCACCTCGGCGGCGGCGTAACGCTCCGCGGGCTCGCCGACTATCGCGGCGACGAGCTGGTGACCCGCTTCATGGCGCTCATCGACCGCCACCGGCCGCTGCACGTCTCGATCATCGGCGGCGAGCCGCTCGTACGCTACCGCGAGCTCGGGGTCATCCTGCCACGGCTGGCCGACCGGGGCATCCACACCCAGCTCGTCACGAGCGCCGTGCGGCCGATTCCGGTCGAATGGGCGTCCCTGCGGCGCCTCCAGGTCGTCGTGTCGATCGACGGCCTGCCGCCCGAGCACGACGCGCGCCGCACGCCCGCCACCTACGACCGGATTCTCAAGCACATCGCCGGACACCAGATCACCGTGCACTGCACCGTGACGCGGCAGCAGGCGCGGCGGGAGGGCTACCTCGAGGAGTTCCTGCGGCTGTGGCAGGCCAATCCGCACACGCGCCTCATCTGGGTCAGCCTCTACACGCCGCAGCGAGGCGAACTCTCGACCGAGCGGCTGACCGCGGAGGATCGCGCCCGGGTGATCGCCGATCTTCGGCGGCTCCGGCCCGGGTTCTCGAAGCTGCAGATGCTCGACGGGATGCTCAGCGTGTACGCGAAGCCGCCGCAGTCGCCGCAGGATTGCGTGTTCGCCCAGACGACCGAGTGCGTCTCGTCGGATTTCGAGCGGCGGATCACCCCCTGCCAGTTCGGCGGCACCCCCGAGTGCAGCGACTGCGGCTGCATCGCCTCGGCCGGGCTCGAGGCCATCGGACGGCACCGGCTGAAGGGGGGCCTCCAGGTCGGGCGGATCTTCTACGCGTCGCTCCAGGTGGGGCGTGCCGTGGCGCGGCTGCGGCCCTCGCCCGCCGTACAGGGCACCCCGGAGCGCGTCGGGGAGCGCTCCCCCGCCTGAGTCGGCCGGCACCGGGCCGGCCGGATCAGAGATCGTTGCCCGAGTACGAGCAGTTGAACGACTTGTTGCAGAGCGGAAAGTCGGGAACGATGTTGCCCTCGAGCGCCAGCGGGAGCGCGGGCCAGTTCAGGAACGACGGATCGACAATCTTCACGCGGTCGAGCGTGCCGTCATCGGCCGTCGACACCCAGTGCACGATTCGGCCGCGCCACCCCTCGACGATCCCGAAGGCCGGCTGGTGCGGCTCCGGCGATCCCAACGCGGCGAGGACCGGACCGTCCGGCAGCGCGCGGCAGACCTGACCTACGAGCGTGCCCGATTCACGCACTTCTTCGACGCGCACGAGCGCCCGGGCCTTCACGTCGCCGCTCGTCATGACCGGCACCGCAAATGTCAGCTCGTCGTACGCCGCGTACGGATGGTCGCGGCGGACGTCGAGATCGAGACCGGACGCCCGCGCGATGAACCCGACCACCCCGTGATCCTCCGCGGCGGTCCGCGTCAAGACGCCGGTCCGCTCGAGTCGATCCATCACCAGCGTGTTGGCAAAACAGATCCCGACCACCTCCTCGAAGTCGGCGATCGCCGCCGCCACTTCGTCGACAACCCCGGCGCCCGACGCGAGATCGACCGCCACGCCGCCGGGGACAATCGCTCCCCGCAGCAGCCGTGAACCCGTCAACCGCTTGTTCAGGCGGAGGAGGCGTTCGCGGATCCGATAACAGTGGGCATGAGCGACCGCGAAGCCCGTGTCGTTGGCAATCGCGCCGACATCGGCGATGTGGTTGTACAGGCGCTCCAGCTCGAGGAACAGCACCCGGAGGTAGCGGGCGCGCCGCGGCGCCTCGGTGCCCGCCGCGGCCTCGAGCGCCTGACAGTACGCCAGGGCGTGGCCGACGGTCGTATCGCCCGACACGCGCTCGGCCAGCTCCACGCCCTCGTGCGGGCGTCGGCCCTCGAACAACTTCTCCGTACCCTTGTGCGTGAAGTACAGGCGCGGCTTCATGTCGATGATCGTCTCGCCCATCGCGCTGAACCGGAAATGCCCCGGCTCGATCACGCCGGCGTGGACGGGACCGACCGGGATCTCGTAGACGCCCTCGCCGCCCACTTCGGTGAACGGGAACGGACGCCCGTCATCGGCGAACTCCCCTGCCTCCGCGTCCTTGTGCAGCGGGTGGAAGTGCTCGGGCCAGAAACCATGGCGGACCAGGGGACGGGGATCGGGGTGCTGCAGCAGCCGGATTCCAAGGACGTCGCTCAGTTCGCGCTCGAATCGCGACGCCGGATAGTCGAAGGAACCGAGCGAGGGGAGCTCCGGCGCGCGGGGATCGAGAGACGCCGTGGCATGCACGAACCAGTTCTCCCGCGGCCTGGCGAACAGGTAATGGACGAGAAACGCGCCTGCCTGGCTGCGCCGGTCCTCGCCGACCATCAGGACGAGCCGCGCACCCATCTCCGGGACCGCCTGGCCCAGGCGCAGCACGCCGGCTGCCGGGATGGTGCAGTGCAGCTCCACGCCCCGGCGAATGCGCACGTCGCTCAGGGGAACCTCCGCCTGGACCAGGCCGTCGACCACCGACTGCAAGGCGTTCATGGCATCACCACCGCGGAGACGCTGCGCTCGATGATTCCCGTCACCGGCCACGGCAGCGCCACGCCCAGCACGACCAGGATCGCCGCGCAACCGGCGAGGGCGGCGATCCTCCATCCGCACGACTCGCCCACGGCCACGCCGACCGGCGCGGCGCCGTACAGCATCCGATTCAAGTGGCCAAGCAGCGACACGAACGCCACGAGCACCAGCAGCAAGACCACCGCGGCGGTCCACAGGTGGCCGGTGTGGATTGCCGCGCGCACCAGCAGGAACTCCGAGACGAACAAGCCGAACGGTGGAAGCCCGACCAGCGCCAGGATCGCCATCGCGAACAGACGTCCGGTCCACGGCATGACGTGAAGGAGGCCCGAGACGCCGGCGATCTCCGTGGTCCGGTACCGGTGCAGGATTCGACCGGCCAGCAGGAAGGCCATCGACTTGGCCACCGCGTGGTTGACCAGGTGCAGCCACGCCGCGAACGCCCCGAGGGGCCCGAGCGCAAGCCCCACGGACACGAGGCCGATGTGCTCGACGCTCGAGTAGGCGAGCATCCGCTTGTAGTGCCGCTGAATCACCAGACTGAAGGCGCCGACCGCGACCGACAGGAGGCCGGCCGCGAGCAGGAGCTGGCTGGCGAAGTCGGAGCCCAGCGCCACGTCGACCACCGCCTTCCAGCGTGCAATGGCGTACATCGCCACCGCCAGCAGCACGCCGGACATCATCGCGGAGAGAGGGGCCGGCGCCTCCGAGTGCGCGTCCGGCAGCCAGGTGTGCATCGGCGCCAGTCCGGCCTTGGTCCCGTAGCCGACGACGATGAAGGCGAAGGCGAGCTGCATCAACTCCCCCTGCAGCGTCGGGGCGGCCGCCCGGAGCACCGTCCAGTTGAGCGCGTTCGGGACGCGTCCGGCCGTGGACACGAAGTCGAAATACGCGAGCACGGTTCCGGCGAACGCGAGCGCGATGCCCACCGAGCAGATCAAGAGGTACTTCCACGAGGCCTCGACCGAGGACTTCGTGCGGTGCAGCGGAATCACCACCGCGGAGGTGATGGTGGTCGCCTCGATGGTGACCCACATGAATCCGACGTTGTTGGTCGTAACGGCGACGAGCATCATCAGGGCAAAGGCGTTGACGAAGATGCGGAAGCGTCTCGCCTGCCCCTCGTCGTACTCATCGGCCTCGCCGAGGCCGGGACCGAACGCCGACGCCAGCAGCGTGACCGTCGCGATCGAGAGCGCCAGGAGCGCCGACAGGCCGTCCACGCGCCAGAAGCCGTCGCTCGAGACGATGGTTCGGCCCCGCCACAGGGCATCGCCGCACATCCACACGCTGGCGGAGAGCGACAGGGCGTTCAGCGCGACAGTGCTCGCGGCGACCAGCCGCATCCGGCCGCGAACGAGCATGACCGAGAGGGATGCGACGAGCGGCGGGGCCAGGAGCAGGATGAGGGCCATCAGTGCTTCAACCGCGCCAACTGATCGACTTCCAGCGTCTCGAACGTCTCGTGGATGTCGTACAGGAAGATCTGCATGACGAGAAAGCCCATCAGCGCGTCCAGGAAGACGCCGAGCTCCACGAGCAGCGGCACGCCGTAGGTGCCCACGACCGCCAGCAGGGCGATCGAGTTCTCGAGCATCAGGAACCCGATGACCTGCGTAATCGCCTTCTTCCGGCTGACAATGATGAACAGGCTGACGAACAGGAGCGCCATCGCCACGGGAAGGGCGGCGCGGGTGGGAAGTTTCGTCATCGCCATCCACGGCTCGGTCAGCACGTACGCGAAGAGCACCAGCATTCCGCCCACGATGAGCGAGGTCTCGGTATTCACGTACGCCAGCAGCTCGCGCCGGGTGCTGAACCGGCGATCGGTCGCCCGGAGCAACGCCGGAAGGGCGATGCCCTTGAGCAGCAGCAGGATCACCGCCACCAAGTAGAGCTGCGGTTCGCCTCCGAGGTAGCCGACCGCGGCGGTCATGCCGGAGAGCAGCCACGATTGCCAGGTGAAGGCGGCGATGTAGGCCGGCACCCCCTTCCGCCACAGCACGATGAGACCCGTCAGCAGCATCCCGCTGGCGGCGAGCACGACCAGCCTGGCAAAGATCCCTTCCATCCAGTTCACCTCACGAACATCGTCGACATCACCGCCAGCAGGGCGAGCACGAACGACGCGCTCAGCAGCTCCGGCACCCGGAACAGGCGGAGCTTGGCGACGCGCGTCTCGAGCACCGCCACGGCCACGGCCAGGATCGCCATCTTCACCGTCAGCGCCGCGAAGCCGGCCAGCAGGTCGAGCGGCGCGAGCGACTGCGCGATGCCCCACGGCACGAACAGGTTGGCGGCCAGCGCGAGCAACAGGAAGAACTTGAGGGCGCTCGCCCACTCGATCAGGGCGAGGTACGGGCCGGAGTACTCCAGCACCATCGCCTCGTGAATCATCGTCAGCTCGAGATGCGTGGACGGATTGTCGATGGGCAGACGGCCGCTCTCGGCCAGGGCCACGATGAAGAGCGCCGGGAATCCCAGCACGTGGGCGGGACCGAGGGCCATCCCTGGATCGGCGAGCGTGCGCGTCGCGATGACTCCGAGGTTCGTCGATCCGGCGGTCAACGCCAGCGCGAAGATCGACAGCGCCACGGTCGGCTCGGTCAGCGCGACCACCGTCATCTCGCGGCTCGACCCCATCCCGCCGAAGGCGGACCCGGTGTCGAGTCCTGCCAGGGCGAGGAAGAACGTGCCGAGGAGCAGCAAGTACACGGCGGCGAAGAGGTCGCCGGTCCGGTCGAAGGCCACCGGGATGAAGACGAGCGGCACGAGCGACGCCACCACGACAGAGGTCCCGAAGACGATGAGCGGCGCCGCCCGAAACAGCCACGACGCCGTCCGGGAGATGACGATCTCCTTGGCGAACAGCTTGCGCAGCTCGAAGTAGATCTGCCACGGCGGCGCGCCACGGCGGCTCTGCAACCGCGCCTTGATCCAGCGGATGAGCCCGACCAGCCCTGGCGCCAGCATCACCGCCAGCAGCGTTTGCGCGACGACCGCGGAGAGTTCCGCCATCACGACCACCACACCCACCCGAGCGCGCCGAGCAGCGCCGCGACCACATACAGGAGATAGAGGTGCGCCGATCCCCCCTGCAGGCGCCGGACCTCGGTGCTGGCCCGGCGGACGCCGCCAATGATCGGGTCGTAGATCACCGCTTCAAACCATGGATGCACTTCGCTCGTGTAGGTGATCGAGCGAATGAAGTACCGGGACTCCGGGTGCGTGCTGACCGTCAGGTCCTCCGCCGGCCGGTACAGCTCCGCGAACACCCGGCGCAGCGGTTCAGCGAACGCCGACGCAGTGTATTCCATGCGCGGCGTCTGGCCGATGCGCCCGCATCCCCACGTGTCGGTCAGCCGGGCGCGTCCGAGCGCTCGCCGCACCGCCAGCCAGCCAAGGAAGACCACGACCGCCAGCGACGCCGCCAGGAGCGGCGGCGACACGTACGCGAGGCGTCCGGCCCCTTCGACCCACAGGCCGGGCGTCGCCGCGGCGGCCGCCGGTGACACGCCGCCAAGTCCCTCGAGGGCGCGATAGAGCACCGGCACGGTCATCGACGCCCCGAGACCGAGCACCACACAGGCGCTCGCCAGCAGCGCCATCGCCGCCCGCATCGAGAGTGGCGCCTCGCGCGCCTGTGCGGCCCGCTCCGAACGCGGCATGGCGAGGAATGTCACGCCGAACGCCTTGACGAAGCACGCCGCGGCCAGACCGCTCGTGAGCGCCAGCATGCCGACGGCCATCGGAATGCCCACCGCCAGCTCCGGCCGCGGAATCTGCGCGCCCGCGAGGAGCGTCTGAAAGACCATCCATTCCGACGCGAACCCGTTCAGCGGAGGCAGCGCGGCGATGGCGACGGCGCCAACCAGGAAGAGCAGCGCCGTCTGCGGCATGCGCGTGATGAGGCCGCCCATCTGCTCCATGTTTCGGGTATGGGTCTGCCGCAGGACGCTCCCGGCGCCAAGGAACAGCAGCGCCTTGAAGCAGGCGTGATTGAGCGTGTGGAAGAGGCTGGCGGCAAAGCCGACGAGTGCGGCGCTCCGCAGACCGTAGCCGTCGAGGACGAGCGCCGCGCCGAATCCGATCAGGATGATGCCGATGTTCTCGACCGAGTGATAGGCGAGCAGACGTTTCAGGTCGTGTTCCATGAGCGCGTACAGGACGCCCAAGAGCGCCGACACCGAGCCCACGGCGAGCAGGAGCCCGCCCCACCAGACCACTCCCCCGCCAAGGACATCGAGCGTGACCCGCACGAGCCCGTAGATCCCGAGCTTGATCATCACGCCCGACATCAGCGCCGAGACATGGCTCGGCGCCGCCGGGTGCGCCCGGGGCAGCCAGACGTGGAGCGGCACCACGCCGGCCTTCGACCCGAAGGCCAGAACGGCCAGGATGAACACCACGTTTCGCATCGCCGGCGTCAGCATGCCGGCGCCGAGCCGGAGATCGGCAAACGAGGCGCCGCCACCCGACGACGACAGCAGGAAGAACATCGGCAGCAGCAGCACCAGGCCGAAGTGCGTCATCGCGATGTACCAGAGTCCGGCGCTCTGGGTCTCCGGGTCGCCGGTCTCGACCATCACGAGGAAATAGGAGGCCAGCGACATCACCTCCCACCCGAGCACGAACGTCAACACGTTGCCGGCGCAGGTCACCAGACTCATGCCGAAGAGAAACATGTTGAGCATGAACCCGAGGCTGCGAAGGTGGCCGGTGGTCTCGTCGGCCGAGTAGCCGGCGCCGTAGACGGCGGCCGGCAGGCCGATGATCGACACGATCGCCAGGAAGAAGGCGCCGAGCCCGTCGAGGCGAACGACCACACCGCCGGCGACAGCGAGCAGCCCTGGAATCCCGGCATCGACCGGCGCGCCGGTGACGAGGACCTGGACGGCCAGGACAAGGGCGGCGAGGCTGCCGAGCGAGGCTCCGGCAGCCGCGGCCCATCGAGCCCCACGGCTCGATCGCGCCAGGAGCGCCGCCACCGCCCCGGCGAGGTAGCCGGCGGTCGCGACGGCGAGCGCCAGCGGTACGCCCCGGGTGGTCATCGCTCGGCCGCTCCGGCGGGAACAGCGACCCCCGACCGCGCGTCCCGGCGATCGAGCGCCTGCAGAATGCCGCGAATGATGTTGTGCGGCTCCGGAGGGCAGCCCGCGATGAAGGCATCGACGGGAACGACGGCCTGCACCGGGCCGGCGACCCCGTACGCGCCCTGGAACACGCCGCACGTGCGGGCGCAGTCGCCCACGGCCACGACGAACTTCGGGGCCGGCGTCGCCTCGTACGTCTTCCGCAGCGGCTCCTCCATGTTGCGGGTGACGGGGCCCGTCACGAGCAGCATGTCGGCGTGACGGGGCGAGGCGACGAAATGGATCCCGAACCGCTCGATGTCATAGACGGGGCTCGTCAGCCCCGTGATCTCGATCTCGCACCCGTTGCAGGAGCCCGCATCGACCTCCCGAATCGCCAGGGCCCGGCCGAACAGCGCGCGCACCCGCGCCTCGAGCTCGCGGCCGAGCTCGATCGTCTCCGGGTCCGCGGCGCCGAGCAGCTCCGTGGCGATTCCCGTGCGCCAGATTTTCGCGAACAGACGCATGCGGGCCGTGCTACCGGCGCGTCTCCTTCTTCAGCTGCCGCAGCATCGCCTGGGAGCCGACGAGGCGGTTGTTGAATATGCCGCGCGCCACCGACAGCAGCTTCGTGGTGAGCGGGTCGCTGAGGTCGTACCGGACGGTGGTGCCGAGCTTTCGCGGCGTGACGATGTCCTGGCTTCGAAGAATGGCGAGGTGCTGCGAGACGATGGGCTGGTCGAGGCCGAGCGCCTGCTGGAGTTCCTGCACGCTGCGTTCGCCGTCGCCGAGCGCTTCGAGGATGCGGATGCGGATCGGGTGTGCCAGCGCGCGGAAGAAATCCGCCTTGAAGGCCTGGAGCGAGGCTGGCGACATATTGCAATATTACTATATCAGCTTACATGACATCTCCTGGCCAGAGCCAGGCGGCCCCCCTGACGCCGCTCGAATCGCCGTGGCGCGCCTTCACGAGCCGTGTCGTGACACGGTCGGAGAAGACGTACGGGCCCCACAGGCGCGGCACCTCGTCGTACAGCCGCCCGATGTTCGACATCCCGCCGCCGAGCACGATCACGTCCGGATCGAGCACGTTGATCACGCTCGCCAGCCCGCGGGCGAGTCGATGCGCGTAGCGATCGAGCGAGGCGGAGGCGTCCGGGTCGCCCGCCTCCGAGAGCGCCACGATCTCCGCGGGGGTGCGGCGCCGCCCGCTCCCCCGCGCGTAGTCGGCCTGGAGGCCCGGGCCGGAGAGAAACGTCTCGATGCAGCCGTGCCGGCCGCAGTAGCACCGCGGACCGGGGCGCTCCTCGTCTGCCGGCCACGGCAGCGGATTGTGTCCCCACTCGCCGGCGATCGCGTTCTGGCCGACCAGCACCTCGCCGCCGACAACGATCCCCGCGCCCGTGCCGGTGCCGAGGATCGCCCCGAACACGACGCCCGCGCCGGCGCCCGCGCCATCGGCCGCCTCGGAGACGGCGAAGCAGTTGGCGTCGTTGGCGATGCGCACCCTCCGGTCGAGCCGCCGTTCGAGATCGGCAGCGAGCGGGCGCCCGATGAGCCAGACGGAGTTGGCGTTCTTGACGAGCCCGGTCGCCGGCGACATCGTCCCGGGGATGCCGACGCCGACCGACCCGCGCCCGCCCGCCGGCAGGCCGAGGGCCGCGCCGGCCCGCACGTCCAGCGCATGCACCAGCGCGACCACCGCCTGGACGGTCGCCTCGTAGTCATCACGCGGCGTGTCGACGCGCAGCCGCGCGAGCGCGCGGCTCCCGTCGAGCACGATTCCCTCGATCTTCGTGCCGCCGAGATCGATGCCGATTCTCACGAGACGCTGCACGGCAGATTGCTCGATGCAGGAGGGTACGTCACTGAACGTCATTGAACGAGACTGAACGGAGAGGCCGCCTTCCGCCTCACTCGTAGTACTTGCGGTACATCCCGCGCCGGAAGATCCAGCCGCCGAGCGGCCCGAGCCACTGCAGCACGTAGTGCATGTAGCCGAGATCCATCATCTCGATCAGGTTGCCGTCGACATCGCGGGCGAAGAAGAACCAGTGGCCCCGGGGCGACCGCTCGGGCCGGCTCACGCACTCGACGCCCTTCCGTTGGAGGTACTCGTACCAGCGGTGGGTGTTCCGCACGTTGAAGGAAATATGGGTCAGGCCGACGCGGTTCCATGGGGTCCTGTCCGGCGGCAGCTGCGGCTGGAACTCGAAGATCTCGATCACCCCGCCGCCCGGGGCCCGGATCCAGCCGATCTTGCAGCGCGGCTCCGGCGCCCCTTGAGCGGCCGAAGCCGTGTCCGGCGAAGGCGGTTCGTCCGGTGAAGCCGCCGGCGGCGACGGCGCGCTCACCCTGAAGAAGCTGCGGACGCGCTCCGGCGGCGTATCGGCCACTCCCACCAGCGGGCAGCCGAAGACGTCCCAGTAGAAGCGGACCGCGCGACCAAAATTCGACACCGTGATGCCGACGTGGCTGAACGATCGCGCTCTCACGCAGCGTCTCTCCTCAATCGAGATACGTGTCCCGGATGTGGTCCGCCACCCGCAGCGCCTGGGCGACGACCGTCAGCCCCGGATTGACCGCCGCCGACGAGGGGAAGAACGAGGCGTCGACGACGAAGAGGTTCTCGATGTCATGGGTGCGGCAGTAGGGGTCGAGCACCGACGACCGCGGGTCGGTGCCGAAGCAGAGCGTGCCGCACTGGTGCGTCGTGTTCCGGTCGCGGTGCGAATGCGCCACCACCACCCAGAAGCCGAGCCGCCGCAGGATGCGCTTCATCTCGGCGACGAGGCGGCCGTGGGCCTTCAAGTTGTTCGGCCGGTAGTCGAGCCGGATCCGGCCGCCGCCGTCGACCGTCACGCGATTGTCGTCGCGCGGCAGGTCCTCGGACATGGCGAGCCAGTCGACGCCGCGCGCCACCCACGCGTCGTACGCCCAGAGCGGAATCCAGGGCGCCACCGTCTGCGCCATCACGCCGTGCGTCCGTCCCTGCGACTGGATCTGCCCCAGCGGGTAGAGGTCGTCCGGCCCGCGCAGGTAGAAGTCGTTGATCGCCACCGTCTTCTGGAACGACGTGTGATTGCGCCGGAACGGGTGGAAGCCCTGCATCATGGTGGCCAGGTGGGCCATGTAGCGGCGGCCGACGAGCCCGGAGGAGTTCGCGAGGCCGCCTGGACGGGTGTCGGTGGCCGAGCGCAGCAGGAGCGCAGCGGAGTTCACGGCGCCGCACGACACGATGACGAGCGGCGCCTCGACGCGCGTGACCTCGCCGTTCGACTGCACTTCCACCGCGACGACCCTTCGCCCCGACGCATCGGTGAGGAGACGGCGCGCACAGGCGCTCGTCCACAGCGTGACGTTCGGCCGCGACGAGGCGTGCTGGAGGCAGCAGACTTCCGCGTCGCTCTTGGCGCGCACCCTGCACGGAAACGAGTTGCACGTATTGCACAGCAGGCAGCCGCCCTGCTCGCCCGGGCGCATCAGCCCGAGCGGCAGCGGCGACGGCCGCAGCCCGATCGCGCGCAACCGCTCCACGATCTCCGCCATCGCCGGCTCGTGCGGCACCGGCGCGTACGGGAACGGCGGCCGCGGCGGCTCCGTCGGGTCGGCCCCCTGTTGGCCCCGCACGTGATACAGGCGCTCGGCACGATCGTAGTAGGGCGCCAGCGTGTCGTAGTCGATCGGCCACGCGGGTGACACGCCGTCGACGTGCTCGATCGCCTGGAAGTCCTCCCGCCGCAGGCGGTACAGCACGCTCCCCCAGAACTTCGTGTTGCCGCCCACGCAGTAATGGGTGTACGGCTGGAACTCCCGGCCGTGGCGATCGACCCACCGCTCCCGCACGCGGTACCGGAGGTGCTTCCACACCGCCTCGGGGTCCCAGTTCTCCATCTCCTGCGGCACGAAGCCGCCCCGCTCGAGCACGAGGATCCGCGCCGGCGAGTCGGCGAGGGCGTGCGCGACGGTGCCCCCGCCGGCGCCGCTGCCGATGATGACGATGTCGTAGCGCTCGCTCTTCATCCCGGCCACCGCCCGCCCTCACCCGGCCGCGACCGCGCCCGACGGCTCGACGCTGGCGTAGATCTGGTCCATCAGCCGATGGTCGTCCATGGCCCGCTCGAGACTCATCTGGGGCGGCGCGCCGGTCTGGATGGCGTGCAGGAAGTCGCGATACATCGCCCGGTACCCGCGAATATCGCGCACCCCTGGGACGAACAGGCGCGGAATCCGGTTCCCCCGCACGAGCACGAACAGGCCGTTGGACTCGAAGGTGACGATCCCCTCGCGCCCGTACAGCTTCGACAGCCGGAGACCGCGCAGCAGCGACGGAATCTCTCTGGAGTAGTAGAGCGAGCCGACCGCCTGGTTGTCGTACTGGAAGGCGACGATCATGCTCTTGATGCGCCGGTCCGGCCCCGTGCGCGAGGCGGCCGGTCGGTACCCGTGCGCCGTCGTGATTCGCGGGCCCAGGCTTCCCGCGACGTGCAGCCAGTGGATACCCTCCTCGAAGAACGCATCGCCGCCCGCCACGATCTCGTCGTTGCGCCAGTCGTCGGCCGGCTTGAGCCGTTTGACGATCGTCGCGAAGTAGGCGAAGACCATCTCGCCGATGGCGCCCTCGCGGACGAGCCGCCGCAGGCAGACGGCCAGCGGCTTGTAGTGGTCGTTCTCGCCGACCAGGACGACGCGGCCGGCCCGGTGGCGCGCCTCGATCGCCGCCACGTACTCCGCCAGATGGAGGAAGGCCGGCTTCTCGACCAGCACGTGCTTGCCCGCCGCCAGCGCCTGCATCGTCAGGTCGTAATGGAAGCGCGGCGGGACGGCGACCGCCACCGCGTCGATCCGCGGATCCGCGATCGCGCTGCCGTAGTCGGCATACGCCGCCTCGCCGGCGAACTCGCGACGGAACGCCTCGGCTCGCGCGCGCTCGCGGCTCGCATAGCTGCAGACGATGTCGCGCCGGAGCGCCCGCAAGTGGCGGCTGTGGACGCGCGTGATGAAGCCGCAGCCGAGAAAGGCGAGGCGCAGGGGATCTGGCATCCGGAGGAAACGATCATACCGGGGATCGAGGGTGCCTCGACCCCGTCTCGAGGCAGTACGGGCGGAGGTCGATCTCGTCGCCGACGACGAGATCGCCGGTGAGCGGAATCGGAACCGCCCGCGACGCGTCGATGACCGGCACGACGGAACAGCCGTCGGCAACGACGGCGAGCCCGACGATGCCGAGCAGGGCGAGCGATCGGACTGAACTGGCCTGGCGTGGCGAAATGGCCATAGACTTCCACAGGGGCGGCCTGACGGCCGGCCGCTGTCTTCATCATCGGAGGAGGATCATGACTGGAAGGAACGTCGTACTGGGCGCAGGGCTCGCCGCCATGCTGGCCGGCGCGCTGCCGGCAGCGGCGCTGTTCGCCCAGGCGCCCGCCACGCCGGCGCCGCAGCGTGCCCCCGAGCCGTGGCGTTTCGCCGGCGAGCGCCCGTGCGTGCGGCCCGACGGCGGCGTCATCCAGTGCCCGCCGCCGCCGCGCACCTACGCCATCCGCGCCGGCCGGCTGTTCGACAGCGTCACCGGGCGGATGTTGACGAAACAGATCGTGCTCGTCACGGGCGAGCGGATCATCGAGGCCGGCCCTGACGGCCAGGTGCCGATTCCGGCGGGCGCGACGGTGATTGACCTGAGCCGCGCGACCCTGCTCCCGGGACTCGTGGACATGCACTCCCACATGTACGACACCCGCCGCCCCGGCATGACGGCCGAGCGCAGCGCGCTCATCGCCATCAGCAACGCCCAGGCGACGCTGCGCGCCGGCTTCACCTCGGCGCGCGACATGAGCTCCCACGCCAACGGCTACGGCGACGTCGACATCCGCAACGCGATCAACCTCGGCGAGATCGACGGCCCCCGGTTCCAGGTGGCCGGGCGCGGCATCCGGTGGGAGGAGAAGCCGGGCACGCCCGCCAACCCGCTCGACGCGATACGGATCAGGTCGGTGGACGAGGCGCGCGCCGCGGTGCGCGAGCACGTCGAGCACGGCGTCGACTGGATCAAGCTCTATCCGACGGGGAATTACTCGTTCACGCCGACCGGCGATGCGCAATACGTGCTGACCTATCCCCTCCCGGTCCTGCAGGCGCTCGTGGACGAAGCGCACCGGCTGGGCCGGAAGACGGCCTGCCACAGCTTCGGAGGCGCGGGGCTGGAATACACCATCACTGCCGGCTGCGACGTGGTCGAGCACGGCTACGGCCTCACCCAGGAGCACCTGAACACGATGGTGCAGAAAGGGCTCGACTACGACCCGACCTTCGTCCGCTACACCGAGCCGTACATGGACGACAACGACGCGAAGGCGACCGGCGGCAAGTTCCGCATGATCCCGATCTTCGAGCGGGCCGTGCGGATGGCGGCCGCCACCAAGGGCCTCAAGGTCGTCGCCGGCAGCGGCGCCGACGGCTCGACGCTCGTGCACGGCATCCAGACGCTCGAGTTCGAGTGGCTGGCCACGCGCGCCGGGATGGGGCCTGTTCGGGCGATTCAGGCCGGCACCATCACCGCCGCCGAGGTCCTGGGGTGGCAGCGCGACATCGGCTCGATCGGCAAGGGGAAGTTCGCCGATCTCGTGGCCGTGTCCGGCGACCCGGTGGCCGACATTACCGAGCTGCAGCGCGTGAAGTTCGTGATGAAGGGCGGCAAGGTCGTCCGGAACGACGTGACGGAGGCCACGACGGGGGGGGCGAGGTAGGCGGAGATCCTGTCGTTCACGCTTCTGGGTTCACACTTCTGGGTTCGTGTTCTGGGTTCGTGTTCTGGGTTCGTGTTCTGGGTTCGTGTTCTGGGTTCGGGGTTCGGGTTCCGGGTTCGGGGTTCGGTCCGGGGTTCGAACAGAGAACCGAACATGAACACGAACCGAGAAGGTAGAAGTGAGAAGCGTGAACAGCAGGTTCAGGAGAAGTCGTGCGCCTCGACGGAGGCGGCGCCGGCGATCCCCTGCAGGCGCTCGGCCCGGATCGACAGCACGCCGTCCTGGTGCTGGAGCACCCCTTCGACGAGCAGGAAGGGCTGCCGGAGCACGATCGGGCGGACGCGATCGAACAGATCGGGGCGGATGATGACGTTGGAGACGCCGGTCTCGTCCTCGAGCGTCAGGAAGACGAACCCCTTCGCCGTGCCCGGGCGCTGGCGCGTGATCACCATGCCGGCGACGCGCACCCGGCGCCCGTCGCGCGCCTGCGGCAGATCGCAGGCGCGCAGCACGCCGCGCAGCGCCATCTCCCGGCGGCAGAGCGCCATCGGGTGCGGTCCGATCGTCAGCCCGGTGCCGGCGTAGTCGGCCCGGAGCCGCTCGCCCGCATCCGTCGGCGCGAGCGGAGAGGCAGGCGGGGCGTATTCGAACCGTTCTTCGTTCTCGAACAGATCGCCGGCCGGACGGATGACCCGTTCCACCTGCCAGAGCGCACTGCGGCGCTCGTGGGTGAACGCGTTCAGCGCCCCGATGTCGGCGAGCGTCGTCAGCTCGTCGCGCCGCAGGCCGGTGCGCCGCACCAGATCCTCGATGGAGGCGAATCGCCAGGCCGGCCGCCGCTCCACCGTCCATTCGTGCGCGCAGGTGTTGCAAAAGCACGTCCGATCCCGCACCCGTTCGATCATCGAGTCGTCATCGGAGCCGCATTTCGGACACTCGAGCCGGCCCTGGGACCGGGCGGAGCCGTCCGCCACGCACGTGGTCGTCCGGTCGAAGGCCGCAATGGCCTGGCCGATCTCCATCCGCAGCCCGTTCACGTACACGAGGCCAAGCCGGATCGCGCCGTCCTCCTCGATCCGGCAGAGCCAGTCGGACTGCTGCACGTCGATCGGATGGAACCGGACGCCGCGGCGCTGCGCGTCCTTGACGAGCGTCGCCGGATGGTAGAACCCCATCGGCTGGTTGTTCAGGAGCGCGGTATAGAACGCCGCCGGGTAGTGCACCTTGAGGTACGCGCTCGCGTAGGCGAGCAGCGCGAAGCTGGCCGCGTGCGATTCGGGAAACCCGTACAGCGCGAACGACGTGATCGAGGCGACGATCCGCTCGGCCGTCTCGCCGGTGATTCCCTTCTTCGCCATCCCCTCGCGCAGCTGCACCTCGATCTGCCGCATCCGCTGCTCGGATCGCTTGAACCCCATCGCACGGCGCAGCTCCTCCGCCTGTCCGCCCGTGAAACCGGCGGCGACCATCGCCATCCGCAGCAACTGCTCCTGGAAGAGCGGCACGCCGAGCGTGCGCGCGAGCACCGGCTCGAGCGACGGGTGCAGCGGCACCACCGGCTCACGCCCGGCGCGGCGGTTCAGGTACGGGTGCACCATGTCGCCGACGATCGGCCCGGGCCGGATGATCGCCACCTGGACGACGATGTCGTAGAAGCATCTCGGCTCGAGCCGCGGCAGCGTCGCCATCTGCGCGCGCGACTCCACCTGGAAGACGCCGATCGTGTCGGCCTTCCGCAGCAGCTCGTAGACGTCGGGGTCGTCCGGCGGCAGATGCGCGAGATCGAATTGGGCGTTGGGCGTTGGGCATTGGGAGTTGGGCGTTGACGCGTTGACCAGCTCGATCGCGTCCTGCAGCACCGCCATCATCCCGAGACCGAGCAGGTCCACCTTGACGATTCCCATGCCGGCGCAGTCGTCTTTGTCCCACTGCACGACCACACGCCCGGGCATCGCGGCGGGCTCGAGCGGGACCACCGCATCGAGCGCCCCCTGGCAGATCACCATGCCGCCGGAATGCTGGCCGAGGTGTCGCGGGAGATCCTGCATCCGGAACCAGAGATCGGCGAACGTCCGCATGCGCGGCCCGTCGAGCGACAGGCCGGCCGAGGCGAGAGTACGCCCGAGCGTCTCGTGCGGATCGGTGAACTCGACGTGGTGCATCACGTTCGCCAGCCGGTCGATCTCGTCCTCCTCGAGCGAGAGCGCCTTGCCGACCTCGCGCACCGCGCTGCGGCTGCGGTAGGTGATCACGACGGCGGTCATCGCCGCGCCGAGCCGCCCGTATTTCTCGTACACGTGCTGGATGACGCGCTCGCGGCGGTCGCCGCTCGGCAGGTCGAGGTCGATGTCGGGCCACTCGCCGCGCTCCTCGGAGAGGAAGCGCTCGAACAGCAGGTCCATCGCGATCGGATCGACCGCCGTGATACCGAGGCTGTAGCACACGGCGCTGTTGGCGGCCGAGCCGCGCCCCTGCACGAGAATGCGCTGCTGCCGCGCGTAGTTGACGATGTCCCAGACGATCAGGAAGTAGCCGGCGAGATCGAGCTTGTCAATCAGGTCGAGCTCGCGGGCGATCTGCGCGCGCGCCCTGTCGTGATACGGCCGGTAGCGTTCGCGCGCGCCCGCCTCGGTGATGTGCCGGAGGAACGCCGCCTCGGTCTCGCCCGCCGGCGCCGGATACCTCGGAAAGCGGTAGCCGAGATCGCCCATCGTGTACTCGAGCCGTTCGGCGAGCGCCACGGCGCCCGCCAGCGCTTCTGGCCGATCGGCGAAGAGCGCCGCCATCGCCTCCGGCGACTTCAGATAGCGCTCGGCGTTCTGCGCGAGCCGCCGGCCGGCGCCGTCGACCGTGGTGCGGTGCCGCACGCACGTCAGCACGTCGAACAGCGGGCGGTCCGCCGGCTGGGCGAACCGGACGCCGTTGGTCGCCGCCACCGGCACGCGAAAGGCGCGCGCCAGCGCGTCGAGCGCCGCGTTGTCGGCCTCCTGGTCGCGGAGCCGGTGCCGCTGCAGCTCGACGTACACGCGCCCGCGTCCGAACAGTCCGACCAGCCGGTCGAGCAGGCCGCCGACACCGTAGCGGCGCGTGTCGAGCAGCGCGCGCCCGCCGAGCGCCACGAGGCCGGCGGTCGCCCCCTCCAGCTCCTCCAGCTCGAGCGCACCCTCGCCTTTCGCGGCGCGCAGTTTCATGCGCGTAATGAGGCGGCAGAGGTTCCGGTATCCCTCCCGCGACTCGACGAGGACCGGCAACTGCCATCGATCGCCCCCACGGGCCACCGAGGCGCTGAGACCCCGCGAAGGTGTTCGTGGATTTGTTCTCGGTGCCTCGGTGTCCCGGTCGTCCGTGATCATGGACCCGATCGTCAGCTCCGCGCCGATGATGGCGCGCAGCCCGGCCTTTTGCGCCGCCTCGTGGAACCGCGGCGCGCCGTACACGCCGTCGGCGTCGAGGAGCGCCAGCGCCGGATAGCCGAGCGCCGCCGCCCGCTCGACGAGCGCTTCCGGCAGTGACGCACCGCGCAGGAAGCTGAAGGCCGAGGCGCAGTGGAGCTCGATATACATGGGCGTTGGGAGTTGGGAGTTGGATGTTGGGAGTTGGGAGTTGGACGTCTAGTCGTAAATGCCTTCGAGAAACCAGGCGCCCGTGCCGCGGTCGCGAAAGGCGCGGTACGTGGCGTTGTCGCCGAGCGTCACGTCCCATTCGTCGCGATCCCATGCCTCGACGGGCCACAGAGACACAGAGACACAGAGACTTGTTGGGCCTTCTTCCGTGCCTCTGTGCCTCTGCGGCTTGGGGGCGCGATCGATCCACCACCCCCCCGACGTCCGCCAGGGTCCTGCGCATTCCGCCACTCGCCCGCCACCCAGTCCGCGCCGGTCGGTCCTCAGACGTACCGGGCGGCCGTGCTCGACGCGCACGCGCGCGGGCACGGGCACGCGGAAGCGGCGAAGCGCGGCCGCGGGACGATTCGAGGCGTTGTTCGCCCCGACGGGCCGCAGAGGCACGGAGACACAGAGATTTTGTGGGCCTTCCTCCGTGCCTCTGTGTCTCTGTGGCCCGTGACGACCGCTCGCCTCACGCGGCTCGAACGGTTTCAGCCCACATGCGCCCGGCTGCCACGAATCGACCACGGCCGGCGAACCGCAGCGCCCCTCGCCCATGAGCGCCGACAGTCGCGCCCGAAGCGTCGAGAGCTGCTCCGGAGACGGAAGCGGCCGGTGCAGCAGCGAACACTGCAGCACCCGCGCCGCCGTCGGGTCGGCCGCCACGACAACGCGATCGATGGCGGCGGGCGCCGGGTGCGACTCGAGGTCGAGCAGCAGCAGCGTGCGCAGCGTCCGCGCGTCGCGCATCGGCGCCGGCAGCTCGAGCGACCGCTCGTGCACGGCGCGTGTGACCAGGTGCAGCCGCAGATGCACCACGGCGGCGCCGCGGCCGCGCCGGTCGAGATCGGCCGCCAGCGGCTCGAGCAGCCGGCCGAGCACGAACGACAGCGGCTCGAGCCCTTCGATCGGCCAATCGAGATCGAGCGCCTGCTCGAACCGCTCCTCCGGCACGGCAGGACGCAACGGCCGAAGATCCCGCGCCGCGGCCAGCCGGTGCCACCGCAGACCGTCGGTCCCAAGCCGCGCGGCGACCTCGTCGGCCGGGAGCGCCGCGAGATCCCCCAGCGTGCGGAGACCCCAACGACGGAACGTGGACAGGAGAGGGTGCGAGGGTGCGAGGGTGCGAGGGTGCGTCCGACGGTGCGAGAGTGCGATGGTGCGGGGGCATGTGCGACGGTGCGAGGGTGCGGCGGTGCGGCGGTGCGACGGTGCGAGGGTGTGGCGGTGCGACGACGGTTCCTCGTTCGCCATATCCGCCAGCAGCGCGAGCGGGAGTGGTGCAACCGCCGCCGCTTCGGCGCCGGGTTCGACGACGATGTCCCCTGTCCCCTGCTCCCCTGTCCCCTGCTCCCCTGTCCCCTGCTCCCCTGTCCCCTGCCCCCGGGCGCGCGCCAGCAGCCGCGCGGCGGTGCACGTCCCCGCCACCGCGACGCCGACGCGCAGGCCGCGCCCGGCGGCCGCGCGGCGAAGCTCCTGCGCGACGGCGCGCGGATGTCCGAACAGGCGCATCGAGCCGCTGAGATCGAGCAGTAGTTCGCCCGGACCGCAGATCTCGATCCGCGGCGTGACGTCGCGCGCAATGTCCAGCAAGCCGTCCGCCGAGCCGCCGACCAGGTACAGTGCGCCAACCATCGGCCCCTCACCGGACGTCCGCACCAACACAGACGTCGCCGTCGACCTGCCGGCGAGGCGACACGACGCGCACCGTCACGTCCACGCCCCTCAGGCACGAGCTCCATCGCGAGCGCCCCGTCAAGGCGAGCGTCAGCCCGCCCGCGCTGCGCCCGAGCGGCTGCGGGGCGACGATGACGCACGCCGTGTCGCTGCCTTCGATCGTCCGCTGCACGCGCAGCCAGGTCGTGAACGGGATCGCGCCGAGCGCCGCCGGCGGCGCGTCCGCGAGGTCGATCGCCACCACGCCAAAGCCGCCCGCCTGCAGCACGAGATTGAGCGCCTTCAGAGCGCGATCGAGCAAGGCCTCGGCCCCCCCTGAACCGCGGATCCACAGCAGACGATCGAGATCCACGGCGGCAGCCGCCGCCGATGCCACATCGAGCCGATCGAAGGCGTCGACGAGCGCGGCACGCTCGCCGCGTGCGGTCGCCGCCGCGACCACCTGCAGCAGCAGCGTCGTGCGTCCCGACGAGCGCGCTCCGACGATCTCCGAGAGCTCCCCGCGCGGCAGGCCGCCGCGGAGGATCGCGTCGAGCCGCGCGATGCCGGTGGCCGCCGCGTCGCCACGCGCCGCGGTCGGCAGCGCCGTCGTCAACGTGCGATCGAGCTTGCGGGCGCGAAGAGCGGCATGAACGGCGGCCAGCGCCTGATTCGCCATATATTCGCCTATTGGCGAAAATATAGCGAACCTTCGGCGAACGGGCAAGCGATAAGATCAACACCCTTTCGTGGCTATCCCATCCGCCCCTGTTTCAATCGTTTCCGAGGCGCCGCCGAGCGGAGCCCCCGTCGAGCCGGGGGGGCGCGACGGGATAACGCTCACGGTCGTGCGCAGGCTCGCCGCGGCGCTCCACTATCGCGACTTCCGGGTGCTGTGGTGCGGCGCGCTGACGTCCACCATCGGCACGTGGATGCAGAAGGTGACGCAGAGCTGGCTCGTGCTCACCCTGACCGGGCCCGCCTCGGCGTTCTACCTCGGGCTCGACGCCTTCCTCGGGGAAGCGCCCATCCTGTTCTTCACGCTGATCGGCGGCGTCATTGCGGACCGCCGCGACCGGCGCCAGCTCCTGCTGATGTCGCAGTACGTCCAGATGGCGGCCGCCTTCACGCTGGCGGCGCTCGTCTACTGGGACGTGGTCCGCGTCTGGCACGTGCTGGCGCTGTCGGTCGTCACCGGCATCGCGCAGGCGTTTGGCGGGCCGGCCTATCAATCCCTGATTCCGCTGCTCGTCGACAAGCAGCACCTGCCGAACGCGATCGCCCTCAACTCCATCCAGTTCAATCTGTCGCGCGTGATTGGGCCGCTCATCGCCGGCGCCGCGCTCACCGCGTTCGGGATGGCGGCCTGCTTCGGACTCAATGGCGTGTCGTTCCTGGCGGTGATCGCGGCGCTGCTGCTGCTCCGCGTGCGCCACGTACCGGCGCCGACCCGCGACGGGATCCAGCAGGAGCTGCGCGGCGGCTTTGCCTACGTCCGCAGCCAGAGGTCGCTCATCGGCCTGACGTTCCTCGCCTGTGCGACGACGTTCTTCGGGACGCCGATCCTGACGTTCCTGCCGCTCTTCGCACAGGACGTCTTCCAGGGCGGCGTCGGCCAGTACACGCGGTTGATGGCGTTTGCCGGCGCCGGCGCGGTGACCGGCGCGCTCATCGTCGCGTGGCTCGGCAAGTACCGGCACATGGGGCGCACATTCCTGATGCTGCAACTGGCGTTCGGGATCCTCGTCGTGCTCTTCGCCGTCACGCGCGTGGTGTGGGTCAACGCCGTGCTGCTGTTCGGCTGCGGCGCCTGCATGGTGATGGTGTTTGCGACGATCTCGTCGCTCGTGCAGCTCATCGTCCCCAACGAGCTGCGCGGCCGCGTGGTCAGCATTTACCTGGTGGCGTTCCGCGGCGGGATGCCCCTCGGCAGCCTCGTGGGTGGCTACGCCGCCACGATGTCCTCCGCCCCGGCCGTCCTCACCGTCAACGGCCTCTTGCTCAGCTCGGTTGCGGCCTGGTTCCTCCTCAAAGGAGGAGGCGTCAGGGATCTCTGACCGGGCGACCCCAGACCGGCTCGATGACCGCCCTCCCGGGCGTTGCGGTCATCACCGGCGCACCCGCCGCCTCCCCCCGGAATCCGACACAATCGAGGCGGTGTCCGGCCCGGTGACGACCCGAGGAAGGGTTCGTCAACCCGCCGATGGCTGTCAGAAGACTGGCGAAAACCATGCAGTCTGGAATATACTAATTCGTCATCGCGTGACTTAACAGTTGCCCGCTCGGTCAGTCCTGCGGGTTGCTGCGGCGCGCTCCCCTCGGGCGGGCCCGACCTGTTCATACAGGCCGCCGGCGACGTCCGCCGCCTCGTCTCGACAGAAGCCGCTCTGGTTTCTGTCGATTGGCGGCGTCGTCGCGGCCACCGGCTTTCGCTCCTCGACTTCTTCCCACGATCCCGCCGCGTCGTTGAACACGAACTGCTGTGGCCGTCCTCTGATCACCAGTCGTCACCACACGCCCGTCACGAGTCCAGCAATTGTCCATGGAGGATAGAGCGGGACCGTGGCGCGCCCGGTGCGGCTCGGGTATCGGCGCCCTCCGAATCTGGATCTGTCAGCGCGACAGCCGTATCAGTCGACCCTCACGCGAATCTGCTAGCATGCCTGTGACATGGTGCGTTTCCGGTTCATTCCCCATCAGGGACGGTTCTTCGAGGAGTTCGTGGAACACGCCGGCGAGCTCCGCATCGGCGCGCATCTGCTCAAGGAGATGCTCGCGGGAGCCGAACCGGACATGCAGAAGGCCGATGCCATCAAGGAGGTCGAGCACGCCTGCGATCGCATCACCCACGGGATCGTCGATCGGCTCAACCGCACGTTCGTGACGCCCCTCGATCGCGAGGACATCCACGCGCTGGCCAGCTCGCTCGACGACGTCATGGACGCCATCGACGGCGCGGCGTCGGTGATCCGCCTGTACAAGATCCAGCAGGTGCGCTCGGGCGCGCGGCGGCTCGCCGACATCATCTGCGACGCCGTCGACCTGATCGCCGAGGCGTTCGGCGCGCTCGAGGAGCGCGACGGCGTCCTCGAGACTGCGGCGCGCATCAGCCAGCTCGAGCACGAAGCCGACCGCGTCCACCAGGACGCCATCGTCGGCCTCTTCGAACAGGAACGCGATCCGATTGCGGTCATCAAGTGGAAGGAGATCTACGACTTCCTCGAGGCGGCGACCGACCGGTGCGAGGACGTCGCCAACCTGCTCGAAGGCGTGGTCGTGAAAAACGGATAGCGGATGGATGTCGTCCTGCTCACCGTCGTCCTGCTCATCGGCGTCGCCCTCCTGTTCGACTTCATCAACGGCTTCCACGACGCGGCCAACTCGATCGCGACGGTCGTGTCCACCCGGGTGCTGACGCCGGGCCAGGCGGTGGTCTGGGCGGCGGTCTTCAATTTTCTCGCCGCCTTTGGCTTTGGCACGGCCGTCGCCCGGACGGTGGGGTCGGGCATGGTCGACCTGGCCGTCGTGACCTCGGCGGTGATCTTCGGCGGCCTCGTCGGCGCCATCGTGTGGGACCTGATCACCTGGTACGCCGGTCTCCCCACGAGCTCGTCCCACGCGCTCGTGGGCGGGTACGCCGGCGCGGCCATCGCGAAGGCCGGCTGGGGATCGATCATCTCGTCGGGATGGACCAAGACGCTGGTCTTCATCGTCCTCGCGCCGCTGATGGGCCTGGCGATCGCCTTGCTGCTCTCCGTCGTCACCCTGTGGATGTTTCGCGGGTTCTCGCCGCGGCGCGTGGACACCTGGTTCCGGCGGCTCCAGCTCGTCTCGGCCGCCCTCTACAGCCTCGGACACGGGACCAACGACGCCCAGAAGACGATGGGCATCGTGGCCGGCGTGCTGTTCACGGGCGGGTATCTCGAGGTCTTCACGATCCCGTTCTGGGTGATCATCGCCGCGCATGCCGCGATCGCCGCCGGCACGCTGTCCGGCGGCTGGCGCATCGTCCGCACGATGGGAACGAAGATCACCAAGCTGCAGCCGTTCGGCGGCTTCGCCGCCGAGTCGTCTGGCGCCATCACCCTGTTCCTCGCCAGCAGCCTCGGGATTCCCGTGAGCACGACGCACACGATCACCGGCGCCATCGTCGGCGTCGGCGCGATCCGCCGCGCCTCCGCCGTCCGCTGGGGGCTGGCGGGGCGCATCGTCTGGGCGTGGGTGCTGACGATTCCCGCCTCGGGCGCCATCGCCGCCCTCGCCTACCAGGTGGTCGCGCTGCTCTTCGGCGTCGCGTGAGGCGCATGGGATAATCCGGCATCGAGATGCGCATCCTCGTTGCCGAAGACGACCGCGACATCGCCGATCTGATCTCCCACTACCTCCGGAAGTCCGGATGGTCGCCGCACGTGGCGGGCGCCGGCGACGAGGCGCTGGCGTACGCGCGCCAGCATCCCCTCGACGCGATCGTGCTCGATCTGATGCTGCCGGGCATGGATGGGCTGGAGGTCTGCCGGGCGCTGCGGGCCGACCGCGCCACCGCCGGCGTGCCGATCATCATGCTGACCGCGCGCGCCGAGGAACAGGACAGAATCCGCGGCCTCGAGCTCGGCGCCGACGACTACCTCGCCAAGCCGTTCAGCCCCAACGAGCTGGTCGCCCGCATCCGGGCGGTCACCCGCCGGACCCGCCGCGACGCCGCCGGCCACCTCCTGCGATTCGGTCCGATTGTCGTCGACGTCGAGCGCCACACCGTCACGAGCGGCGGACGCGAGGTGCCGCTCACCGCCAAGGAGTTCATGCTGCTCGAGTACCTGTGTCGGCATCGCGGCCGCGTGCTGTCGCGGGATCTCCTGCTCGGCGACGTCTGGGGCTATCAGTACACCGGCGGCACGCGCACCGTCGACGTGCACGTGCGCCGGCTCCGGCAGAAGCTGCCGCCGCTCGTGAAGGGGCTCGTCACCGTCAAGCAGTTCGGCTACAAGCTCGTGGACGAGTGAGCCGACTCGTGGACCAAGGTTCACACTTCTGGCTTCTCAGTGCTCGGTTCGTGTTCGGGGTTCGTGTTCGGGGTTCGAGTTCGACGTTCGGGGTTCCGGCCCGGCCTGAGGCCGAAGACCGCGTGGCACGCATGCCGTGTCCCGTTCAGGTGGACCCGTGGGCCAGGAACTCCGAACCCAGAACCCAGAACCCAGAACCGAACCCCGAACACGAACCCAGAAGTGAGAACCTAGAAGTGTGAACGACGACCTTCGGACATCACCGTGCCCCTGAGCTTCCGCACCCGGATCTTCGCCGCGTCGCTGACGGTCGCCGCCGCGGCGCTGGCGCTCGCCACCCTCATCATCGCCTGGGAGCTGCGGCGCGAGGAGCGCGCCGTCATCGAGCAGCGGCTGCGCGACCAGACGCGGCTCATCGCCGAGCTGCTGTCCCAGGGCACGGCCGCGGGCGCCGGCCTCGATGCCGAAGCCGACCGGCTCGCCGAGCTGCTCGACGCCCGCCTCACGCTCATCGCCTCCGACGGCCGCGTGGTCGGCGACTCCACGGCCGACGACGGGGCGCTCGCGGCACTCGAGAACCACAGCGATCGTCCCGAGGTGCAGCAGGCCGGCACGCGCGAGGCGGCGGTCGTCGCGCGCTACAGCACGACGGTCGAGGCGGACCTGCTGTACGCGGCGGTGCGGACCACGCATCCCCAGGTCGCCTACGTGCGCGTCGCGCTGCCGCTCACCACGGTGGCCGAGCAGGTGCGGCGCGTGGGGATCAATGCGCTCCTCGCGTTCGCGCTGGCGGCGCCCGTCGCGGTGGCGCTGGCCTGGCTCTCGTCCTGGCTGCTCAGCCGCCGGCTGCAGGCGATTGCCGGCGTCGCCCGCCAGTACAGCGCCGGCGACCTCGCGCGGCCGAGCTACGACTACGGAGACGACGAGCTCGGCACCGTGGCGCGCGTGCTCGACGCCTCGGTCCAGGAGCTCGGGCGCCGGCTCGAGGAGATCTCCCGCGACCGCGCCCGCATGGAAGCGATCCTCTCGGGGATGGTCGAAGGCGTGCTCGTGCTCGACCGCCAGGGACGCGTGCAGCTGGTGAACCGCGCCGCCCAGACGATGCTGCAGGTGGACCACGCCGCCGTCGGGCGGCGCTATCTGGAGGTCGTCCGGCATCCCGACATCTCGGCGCAACTGACGGCGGCCCTCGGCGGCGGGCAGGCGGAGCCGCGGGAGCTGCCGCTCGGCGCCTCGGGCACCCGGACGTTCGTGGCGCGGGCGGCGCCGGTCGCCGGCCCCAACGGCGGCGCGGTGCTCGTCCTGCACGACATCACCGACCTGCGCCGGGCGGACCAGATCCGCCGCGACTTCGTCGCCAACGTGTCGCACGAGCTGCGGACGCCGCTGACGGCGATCCGCGGCTACGTCGAAGCGCTCTCTGAGGAGCCGCCCGACCCGGCCCTGGCGCGGCGCTTCGTCGACGTGATCGCCCGCCACACCGCGCGCATGGAGCGGCTCGTCGCCGACCTGCTGCGCCTGGCGCGCCTCGACGCCCGACAGGAGCGCCTCGACGTGACGACGTGCGACGTCGAGCAGATCTTCACCGCGGTGCAAGCCGACCTCGCCGGAGCGATTGACGCCAAGCGGCAACAGGTCGCGCTCTCGATTGCCGCCGACGCGCGCGTGGTCCGTGCCGACTCCGCCAAGCTGCGGGATGTCGTCGGCAACCTCGTCGAGAACGCCGTCAACTACTCGCCGGAGGGCGCCGCCCTCCGGCTCGAAGCCGTGCGGCGCGACGGCGCCGTCGACCTCGTCGTGTCGGATTCGGGCCCCGGGATCCCGCCGGCGGACCTGACGCGGGTGTTCGAGCGCTTCTACCGCGTGGACAGGTCGCGCTCGCACCCGGGCGGCACCGGCCTGGGGCTGGCGATCGTGCGGCAGCTCGTCGAGCTGCACGGCGGGAGCGTCCGCGCGGAGAACCGGCCGGAGGGGGGCGCGCGGTTCACGGTGACGTTGCCGGCGTGATCACGTCGTTCACACTTCTATGTTCTCGCTTCTCGGTTCGTGTTCGGGGTTCGGGGTTCGTGTTCGGGGTTCGGGGTTCCGAGTGCTCGAAATAGCCTCCCCGATACTGGCTGGCGGCAGCAAATATTGCGTACTCCCGCTTCCGGTGCAGGATCTTCGCAACCTTCCTGGTGGCATACGGCATGCTTGGCTGGCGGCCGTGGGCGTCCAGCGGTTCACGGATCTGCGCGCCTGGCAGGCGTGTCGTGCGTACAAGAACGCGGTGTATCGGCTGTGCGCGACCGGGTCCCTGTCGACCGACTGGGAACGGCGTCGGCAGATGGAGAAGTCGGCCGCCGGGCCTCCGTCGCATGTCGCCGAGGGTTTCGGACGCTTCAATCCGGCCGACTTCGCCCGGTTCCTCGTGCTGGCTCGGGCGTCGCTGATGGAATCGCAGAACCATCTGAGAGACGCCGTGGACAAGGGCCATATCACCGAGGACGTGCGCGCCGAACACGATCGGCTGGCCGAAACGGCTCTTCAGGAAGTCACGGGACTGATGGAGTATCTGCAATCACCGGAGGCGTTGCGCAACGCACGTCGTGCGAGAGAGCGTCGAATCGCGTCCAGGCCCGAGCGCCGAACCCTGAACCGCGAACCCTGAACCGCGAACCCTGAACCCCGAACCCCGAACCCCGAACCCAGAACCCAGAACCGAACCTGAACACGAACCGAGAAGCGAGAACATAGAAGCGTGAACGGAGGTCCCGGTGTTGTTCGCCCTCACCCGCGCGGTCAGTCCCGCCTTCGATCGCTGCCAGCTCACCTATCTGCCGCGCGTGCCGATCGATCTCGAGCGGGCGCGGCGGCAGCACGACGCCTACGAATGGGCGCTCGTGGAGCTCGGCTGCACGGTGCGCCGGCTCGACAGCGCGCCCGAGATGCCCGACTCGGTCTTCGTCGAGGACACGGCCGTGGTCTTCCCCGAGGGCGCCGTCATCACCCGCCCAGGCGCGGAAGCGCGGCGCCTGGAGACGCCGGCCGTTGCCGGCGCACTGGCCCGGCTCGGCGTACCGCAGCACCACATCGTGGCGCCCGGCACGCTCGACGGCGGCGACGTCCTCGTCGTCGATCGGCGCGTCTTCATCGGCGTCTCCGCCCGCACCAACGTGGAGGGGAGCGACCAGATGCGCCGGCTGATCGAGCCGCTCGGCTACACCGCGTGCGCCGTGCCGATCGACGGATGCCTGCACCTGAAGTCGGCGGCGACCGTCGTCGCGCCGCAAACGCTCCTCATCAACCGCGACTGGGTCCGAGCCGACGCCTTTGCCGGCCTCACGCTGATCGATGTCGATCCGGCGGAACCGCACGCCGCCAACGCGCTGCGGCTGGCGGGTCCGAAAGAACCCGCTCTCCGTGATGATGGGGTGGTCGTCTACCCCGCGGCGTTTCCGAAGACGCGCCGGCGGCTCGAACGGCACGGCCTGCGCGTCAGGCCCGTCGAGGTGGACGAACTGGCCAAGGCCGAAGGCGGCGTCACCTGCTGCAGCCTCATCGTCGAGCTGCGCGCCGGTTAACCTGGAATTAACATGGCGGCAACTGCGGCGCAACGTCTGCCCGCTATCGTGACGCCATGCATCACGGTCCTCTTCTGCCCTTCTCCGCGGCGGCGCTGGCTGCCCTGATGGCCGCCTGCGCCGGCGGCACCAGCCAGGAGGCCGGCGCCGGGGGCGCCCTCGTCACCATCGACGGCTCCAGCACGGTCTTTCCGATCAGCGAAGCCGTCGCCGAGGAATTCGGCAAGGCCCATCCCGGAATCCGCCCGCCGACGGTCGGCATCTCGGGCACCGGCGGCGGCTTCCAGAAGTTCTGCCGCGGCGAGACCGACATCAGCAACGCGTCGCGCCCGATCCGCCCGGCCGAAATCGAGGCGTGCAAGAAGGCGGGGATCGAGTACATCGAGCTGCCGATCGCCTACGACGGCCTCGCCATCGTCGTCAATCCGAACAACACCTGGACCACGCACATCACGACCGACGACCTGCGCACGCTGTGGGCGCCCGAGGCGCAGGGGCGGATCACCCGCTGGAACCAGGTGCGCACCGCGTGGCCGAACCGCGACATCCGTCTGTTCGGCGCGGGGGTCGACTCTGGCACCTACGACTACTTCACCGAAGCCATCGTCGGCAAGGAAGGCGCGAGCCGAGGCGACTTCACCTCGAGCGAGGACGACAACGTCATCGTGCAGGGCGTGGCGGGCGACGAGCTGGCGCTCGGCTTCCTCCCGCTCGCCTACGTGGAGCAGAACCGCTCGCGCCTGACGCTCGTGCCGGTTGACGACGGGAAGGCCGACAACGGCGCCGGACCGATCGTGCCGTCGGCCGAGACGGTGCGCACCGGAACCTATCAGCCGCTCTCGCGGCCGCTCTTCATCTATGTGACGCGCACGGCCGCGGACCGACCCGCCGTGCAGCAATTGGTGGAGATGTTCTTCAGCCGCCCGGACCTGGTCCGTGAAGTGGGCTACATCGAGCTGACGCCGACAATCTACGATCTCGCGCGCAAGCACTTTGCCGACCGGAGGGTCGGCACCGCCTTCGGTGAAGGAGGATCGCAGGTCGGCCTGACGCTCGAACGACTGCTCGCCCGGGAGAAATGAGACGCCCGCCCCGAGCGCGGTCGAGGGGGTTCGAGCCTCTAATCGAGCGGGCGCTCTTCGCCTGCGCGCTCGTCTCCATCGCGACCACCGCCGGGATCATCCTGGTGCTGGCCGTCGAGACGACGGCGTTTCTGCGCGAGGTGCCGATCGCCGAGTTCCTCTTCGGCACCGAGTGGACGCCGCTCTTCGCGGTCCCTCGGTTCGGCGTGCTGCCGCTCGTCGCCGGCACGGTGCTCGTCTCGGCCATCGCGATGCTGGTGGCGCTGCCGGCGGGCCTGCTGACCGCGATCTATCTGAGCGAGTACGCTCCGCCCGGGCTCCGGCGCACCCTCAAGCCGGTGCTGGAGATCCTCGCCGGCGTGCCGACGGTCGTCTACGGCTACTTCGCCCTGCTGCTGGTCACCCCGCTCCTGCAGCGGGTCATCCCCGGCCTGGCCGGCTTCAACGCACTTGGCCCCGGCATCGTCATGGGGATCATGATCCTCCCGCTCGTCTCCTCGCTCTCGGAGGACGCGATGCGGGCGGTGCCGGGCGGGCTGCGGGAGGGATCGTACGCGCTCGGCGCCACCCGGCTGCAGACCAGCCTGCGCGTCGTGGTCCCGGCGGCCTTCTCCGGGATCACCGCCGCCTGCATTCTCGCGGCGTCGCGAGCGGTCGGCGAAACGATGATCGTCGCCATCGCCGCCGGGCAGCAGCCTCGCCTCACCGCGAACCCGCTCGTCCCGCTCGAGACGATGACCGCCTACATCGTGCAAGTGAGCCTCGGCGACACGCCCCAGGGGACGCTCGAGTACCGAACCATCTTCGCCGTCGGCATGCTGCTCTTCCTCGGCACGTTCCTGCTGAATCTGGTCAGCGCCTGGCTGCGCCAGCGGTTTCGCGAGGAGTACCGATGAGGGGCCGGTCGCTCGATCGGGCGTTCCAGGCGCTGGCGCTCCTCGTGCTCTGCCTGGCATTGGCGGCGCTCGGCGCGCTCATGGTCGACCTCTGGCGCGACGGCGCCGGGCGCCTCTCGTGGGACTTCCTGACCGGCTTCCCGTCACGCCGCCCGGAGAACGCCGGCATCTGGCACGCGCTGACGGGCAGCGTCGTCGTCATCGTGGTGACGGCGGCGCTCGCGGTGCCGATCGGCGTCGGCGCGGCCATCTACCTCGAGGAGTACGGCACGCGGAGCGTCACGGCCCGCCTCATCGAGATCAACATCGCGAACCTCGCGGCCGTGCCGTCGATCATCTACGGGCTGCTCGGCCTCGGCCTCTTCGTGCGCGCCCTCGCCATGGGCCGCAGCGTGCTGGCCGGCGCCTCCACGCTCGCGCTGCTCGTCCTGCCCGTCATCATCCTGTCGACGCGCGAGGCGCTGCGCGCCGTGCCGCCGTCGATCCGCGAGGGCTCCTACGCCCTCGGCGCGACGAAGTGGCAGACGGTGTGGCACCAGGTGCTGCCGGTCGCGACGCCCGGCATCCTCACCGGCGCGATCCTGGCGCTGTCGCGCGCCATCGGCGAGACGGCGCCGCTCATCACGGTCGGCGCGCTGACCTTCGTCGCCTTCGCCCCCGACGGGCTCTCCTCGCCGTTCACGGTGCTGCCGATCCAGATCTTCAACTGGGTATCGCGCCCGCAGCCCGAGTTCCAGGTGAACGCCGCCGCGGCGATTCTCGTCCTCCTCGCCCTGCTGCTCACGCTGAACGCAGCCGCCATCTGGCTGCGCGACCGCTCCCAGCAGACGCTGCGATGATCCCGAAGATCCGCGCGCACGGGCTCAGCTTCTACTACGGCGCGGTCCGCGCCCTCGACGACATCTCCGTGGAGATCCCGCCGAACCTCGTGACCGCGTTCATCGGGCCGTCGGGCTGCGGCAAGAGTACGTTCCTCCGGACGCTCAACCGGATGAACGACATCATTGCGGGGACGCGCGTCGAGGGGCGGGTCCTCATCGACGAGGCCGACATCTACGGCCCCGGCGTGGACGTGGTGGCGCTGCGGCGCCGCGTGGGGATGGTGTTCCAGAAGTCGAACCCGTTTCCCAAGTCGATCTTCGACAACGTGGCCTACGGGCTGCGCGTCAACGACATGGCCGGCAGCCGGCCCGAGCTGGCCGGGCGCGTCGAAGCCAGCCTGCGGCAGGCGGCGCTCTGGGACGAGGTGAAGGACCGGCTGCACGAGTCGGCGCTGGCGCTCTCCGGCGGCCAGCAGCAGCGGCTCTGCATCGCCCGGGCGCTGGCGGTCCGGCCCGAGATCCTGCTGATGGACGAGCCGGCCTCGGCGCTCGACCCGATCGCCACCCAGCGCATCGAGGAGCTCGTCTACGAGCTGAAGAAGAGCTACACGATCGTCATCGTGACGCACAACATGCAGCAGGCGGCGCGCGTCTCCGACTACACGGCGTTCTTCTGGCTCGGACGGCTGGCCGAGTACGGCCGGACGGACAAGATATTCACGAACCCGGCCGAGAAGCTGACGGAAGATTACGTGACGGGCAGGTTCGGCTGATGGACAAGACAGTACGGCACTTCCAGGAGGAGCTCGAGCTGGTGCTGGCGCGGCTGCTCGAGATGGGCGGCCTCGCCGAGGCGCGCGTGCGCGACGCCGTGCAGGGGCTCGTCTCGCGCGATCCGGCGCTCATCGCGAAGGTGATGCGCGGCGACGAGCCGCTCAACCGCCTCCACATCGAGATCGACGAGCGGTCGGTCCGCCTGCTCGCGCTGCACCAGCCGATGGCCACCGACCTCCGCGCCATCGTCGCGGCGGTGAAGATCAACACCGACCTGGAGCGCGTCGGCGACCTGGCGGTGAACATCGCCGAGGCGGCCGAGCGCTACGCGTCGCACCCGCCCGTCAAGAAGCTGATCGACATCCCGCACATGGGACAGGTCGCCCAGGCGATGCTGCGCGACGCCCTCGACGCCTTCGTACGCCGGGACACGCGCCTGGCGCAGCAGGTGCTCGACGAAGACGACACGCTCGACGGCCTCAAGACCCAGGTCTTCCGCGAGCTGCTGACCTACATGCTGCAGGACCCCTCGACGGTCGAGCCGGCGCTCGACCTGGTGCTCGTCTCGCGCCACCTGGAGCGGATCGGCGACCACGCGACCAACATCGCCGAAGACGTGATCTTCATGGTGTCGGCCCAGGACGTGCGGCACCATACGGCCGGAGGGAGCTGACGGCCGCCGGCGCCTGGGCGCGGGGCGAAATCGGATTGCGGCGGGTCGCCGTTCGATTCATGATCGGACCATCGTGGCGCGCGGCCGGCGGCAGTTCCTCACCTTTCTCGGCGCGGGGTTGACCGGGGCGTGCGCGGGCGGCCTCGGACCGCTCGCCGCCGCCGCGCAGGCCGGACGGTCCGCCCCGTTCCAGCCGATCCGATCGACCACCCAGGACGACCTGGTGCTCCCGTCCGGCTTCCGCTACGACATCATCGCGCGCTGGGGCGACAGGCTTCCGGGCACGAACAGCCGCTTCGGCTACAACGCCGACTTCACCGCCTTTCTTCCGCTCGACGACCCGCGCGACGGCGTGCTGGTCGTCAACCACGAATACGTGAGCCTGCCCGAGCCCGGCGAGATTGGCGTCTACACCCAGACGTTCCCGCTCGTCAGGGGATACCCTCCGCGCGTCGAGGACGAGATGCGCGAGGTCGGCGTCTCGGTGCTGCACCTCAGGCGGAGCGGCGCCGGGCGCTGGGAGGTCGTCGCTTCGCCGCTCACGCGCCGCTACGACGCGCTCTCGCCCATGACCGCCTCGGGCCCGGCGCTCCAGACCGCCCGCGGCCTCTCGGGCACGCTGGAGAACTGCTCCGGCTGCCATACGCCGTGGCAGACGGTGCTCACCTGCGAGGAGAATGTTCAGCGCTGCGTGCCCGAAGCGGTCGACACCGCCGGCCGCGGCACGGTGGGCGGCCGGTTCGGGCGCGACGGGGCGCACTACGGCTGGGTCGTCGAACTCGATCCGCGCGATCCCGGCTGGACGCCGGTCAAGCACACGATGCTGGGACGCTTCCGCCACGAGAACGTCGCAGTCCGGGCGGAGGCGGGCCGGCCCGTCGCCGCCTACATGGGCGACGACCGGACCAACGGGCACGTCTACCGCTTCGTCTCCGACGAGCGCTACGCGCCCACGGCTCCGAGCCGCGGCTCGCTCCTCGCCCGGGGCCGCCTCTCCGCCGCCGTGTTCCATGCCGACGGCACCGGAGAGTGGCGCGCGCTCGCCCCGGAGGCGCCGCTCGCCCCGTCGCCCGGCTCGTTGCATCCGCCGATTCCGCGCGGCGTGACGACGCTCGGCCAGGTGTACAAGGACCTCGGCGCCATCGTGACCGACGCCTTCTCCGCCTCGAATCTCATCGGCGCCACGCCCACCGGGCGTCCCGAGGACATCGAGATCCACCCGATCGACCGCAGCGTCTACATCGCGTTCACGGCGGAGGCGACCGCCCAGGGCCACCTCTTCCCGAATCTCTACGGCGAGATCTGGCGGATCGTCGAGGAGGGCGACGCCTCCGGGACGCGCTTCACGTGGATGCGCTGGAAGGCCGGCGGGCCGAACCAGACGCCCCGCGGCGGCCGCGGGTTCGCCGCGCCGGACAACCTCGCCTTCGACCCGGCGGGCAACCTGTGGGTCGTGACCGACATCACCACGGTCCGCCTCAACGCGGACGAACGCTTCACCATGTTCGGCAACAACGGGATGTTCTTCGTGCCGACCTCCGGGCCCGGCGCCGGCGTGGCGCTCCAGTTCGCGTCGGCGCCGTGCGAGGCGGAGCTGGCCGGGCCGTCATGGCCGAACGACCGCGAGACGATGTTCCTGAGCGTGCAGCACCCGGGCGAGGGCTACGGCATCCGGACCGCCGGCGTCGCCGCGCCGCGCGGCAGCAACTGGCCCGGCGGACGCTCCGGCGACCCGCCGCTCCCCTCGGTCGTCGCCATCAGGCGAGGGTAGACGAGACAAGTTGGGTGCGACGGTGCGAGGTGCGAGGGTGCGAGGTGCGAGGGTGCGAGGTGCGAGGGTGCGAGGTGCGAGGGTGCGAGGTGCGAGGGTGCGGCGGTGCCTAATGCGAGGGTGCACGTCGCACCCACCGTCCGACCGTCACACCGTCGCACCGTCGGACCCATCCCCGCACTGTCGCACCGTCGGACGCACCGTCGCACCCTCGCACCCTCGCACCCTCGCACCATGATCCACGTCCTCTTCGTCTGCACCGGCAATGCCGCGCGCTCGATCATGGCCGAAGCGATGCTGAACGACCCGGCGCTCGGCCGCGGCCGCTTCCGCGCCTTCAGCGCCGGGAGCCATCCCCGCGGCGAGGTGTATCCGCTGGCGCTCGACCTGCTCCGCGAGCACGGCGTCCCCGTCGAGGGACCCCGCAGCAAGAGCTGGCACGAGTTCACCCGGCCCGAGGCGCCGCCGCTTGACCTCGTCATCACGGTCTGCGACCATGCGGCGGGCGAGCGCTGTCCGGTGTGGCCGGGGCGTCCGGCGGATGCGCACTGGAGCGTGCCCGATCCCGCGGCGGTCGCCGGCGGCGAGGCCGAGCGGCGGCAGGCATGTCGCGACGCGATGCGCCTGCTCCGCGCACGCCTCGAGCGGCTGGCGCGGCTGCCGGTGGACGCGCTGACAAGAGACGCGCTTGAGCGGCAGGTGCGGGAGATCGGCGCCGTTTGAGACCACACATTCACGCGCTCGTCGGCTACGCCGCCGCCGCGGTGGCGTTCAGTTGGCCCCTCGCGGCCCACCTCGGCACCCATCTCACCGGCGCCCCTGCCGGCGACACCGGCGTCTACGTCTGGAACCAGTGGGTGTTCCAGCACGAGCTGCTCGATCGCGGACGGCTGCCCTACTTCACCGATGCCATCTTCTCGCTGACCGGGCGCGCCAACCTGAGCCTGCACAACTACACGCCCTTCCAGGATCTCGTCGCGCTTCCGCTCATCCGCACGCTCGGCGTGGTGCCCGCCTTCAACCTGGTCTATCTGCTGATGACGGTCCTCACCGGCTATGCCACGTTTCTCCTGGCGCGGCGCGTGGCCGGCGGCGCGATCGAGTCGTGGCTGGCGGGGCTGCTCTTTGCCTGGAGCCCCGTCCTGGTGACCCGCGGCGGCAGCCACTTCAGTCTGGTCGCGGCGGCGCCGCTCGCCGTGTTCCTGCTGCTGCTCTTCCGGGCCGCGGATCGCCAGCGCGTGCGGGACGCGGCGGCGCTCGGCGTGGCGCTCGCCTGGGCCGCCAGCGCCGACGTCTACTACGCCGTGTATTGCCTCGTCCTCGCCGGGGTGTTCCTCGCCACGCGGGCGCTGACGGTCCGCCGCCGGACCGAATCGCCGGCCCGGGCCGTCCGTTGGACGCTCGACGTGCTCGTCGCGTGCGCCGCAGGACTGGTCCTCTCGATGGTCGTCACCGGCGGCTGGCAGTTCACGGCGCTCGGCACCCTCGTCAGCATGCGAACGCTGTACACACCGATTCTCGTGCTGACGCTGCTCTCCGCGGCGCGGCTGGCGGTGGCCTACCGCCCCGATCTGCTCCCGGCCGACCACGCAGGCCTCCGGCGGCTCCTGCGTCTCGGCGCCGTCGCCGCCGTCGTCACGGCGGTGCTGCTCTCGCCGGTGTTGTACGCCGTCGGCGTGCGGATCGCCGACGCGCGCTGGGATCGCGACCCGATCTTCTGGCGCAGCAGTCCTCCCGGGGTCGATCTCGTCTCGTTCGTGCTGCCGAACCCCAATCACCCGCTCACGCCCGACGCCGTCCGCGCGTGGCTGACGCCGCGGCCCGACGCGTACTTCGAGAACGTCGCCTCGCTCACCTTCGTCGCGCTGGGCGTCCTCGTGCTGGCGTGGCGCGCGGGCTTCCGGATCCCGCGATTCTGGGCCGGGCTGGCGGTCTTGTTCGGCGCGCTCGCCCTCGGCCCGTTCGTGCACGTCGCAGGGCTGAACACGTACGTCCCGGGCCCCTGGGCGTTTCTCCGGTACGTTCCACTCGTCGGCCTCGCCCGTACGCCGGCGCGCTTCAGCGTCGTCGCCATGCTGGCGCTCTCGGTGCTGTTTGCCGCCGCGCTCGCCTGGCTCGCCGCGCGCTGGCCCGGGCGGCGCAGAAGGGTGCTCCTGGCCGCGGCGGCGCTCGTCATCTTCGAACTGTGGCCCGCGCCGCGGCCGCTCTATTCGGCGGCGGTCCCGCCCTTCTACGCCCGCGTCGCCGCGGCGTCTCCCGATCTGCGCCTGCTCGAGTTGCCGGTCGGCGTGCGGGACGGCACCTCCAGCGTCGGTAATTTCACCGCGCGCTCGCAGTTCTTCCAGACGGTCCACGGCAAGCGGCTCGTCGGCGGGTATCTCTCGCGCGTCTCCCGCCGGAGGCTCGCCGACGTGCGGCGCGATCCGATGGTCGACGCCCTCCTGTGGCTCAGCGAAGGCCGGCCGCTCGATCCGTCGCGCCGGCGGACGCTCGTCGAGGACGGCCCCGCCTGGGCCGAGCGCGTCCGGCTCGGATTCGTGGTCGTCGACCAGATCCGAACGCCCGAGGCGCTGCGCGACTTCGCCATCGACGCGCTCGACCTGCAGCGCATCGACGCGGCCGACGAGTTCGAGCTGTACCGGCCCGCGCCTCGATAGCAACACCGGACGGAGCGGGTGCGACGGTGCGAGGGTGCGAAGTGCGACGGTGCGTCCGACGGTGCGAGGTGCGACGGTGCGTCCGACGGTGCGAGGGTGCGACGGTGCTGCAGCAACGACCGCTGAGCGGTGCGCCGGGCCATCGAGGAGACGACGAGGCGTACGCGACGTATGTCGGCCCCGGCGCGCAAGGCGGCCTCTGAACGAATGCGGCGCTCCTGGGCCGAGCGCCGCAAGGCGAAGGTCAAGGTGAAGTGAGCGTGGGTAGTGGCGGGATCAGCTGAGAGCCACCCTGCGCCACTCTTGCTATGATTTCCCTTGGATCCCATGGGGACTCCTCCACCGACACTCGTCGAAGATGAAGCGGGCAGTGCCTGGGCAGATGGAATCGCCAGGGAGTGGGCGGCTGAATTCGTAGACGGTCGTCAGGACCTTTCTGAGTCTTCCGACTGTCGCACCGTCGGACGCTCGTACGTGCCCGTCTCTTCTCGATCACGAACCACCGAGGCACCGAGAGCCATCCTTATCCTGAGTGCGTGACGCGGTCGGCCCCGCGCGGCCCGGGCTGCGCACCTTCAACCACGAACGCGTCGTTCACACTGCTGCGTTCTCCCTTCTCCGTTCGTGTTCCAGTTCGGTGCTGCCGTTCCTCAGTCCGTCGCGCCGGGTCGAGGAGACACGGTCGCTCCGAAACGCGGCTCCGCAGAGTCGAAAATCGCAGCCAGGATCGATTTTCATGAACTTTCGCGCGCGGCACGCGCGTGGGGGCCCAGGCCGGACAAACGCTGCTCCGGCGTATCGTCGGCGGCAATGGCGTGGGGGCCCCCATCCCCACGCCGTGTCGCGGGCCTGCGCGGCGTTGTTCGTGATCGGAACGGCTTGCTCCGAACGCGTGTCTCCGCGAGCGTGTCCCCTCGACCGCTTCGTTCATGAATACTGTGGGCGAGACCTCCGACCAGTGAACCGCGAAGGGACCGTGAACACGAACCGAGCACCGAGCACGGAGAAGCGTGAACGGCTGATTCAGGAACGCGTCGTTCACACTGCTGGGTTCTTCCTTCTCCGTTCGTGTTCCGGTTCGGTGCTGCCGTTCGTCGTTCCCCGTCGGGAGTGCCGCCGATGCGGACCGAACCCCGAACACGAACCCCGAACACGAACCGAGAAGCGAGAACCAAGAAGCGTGAACGACTGATTCATGAAGAGTGCGGGTCAAGGCACCCTCGCACCGTCGCACTGTCCGGTGCACCGTCGCACCTCGCACCGTCGGACGCACCGTCGCACCCTCGCACCGTCGCACCGTCGCACTGTCGCACCGTCGCACTGTCGCACCGTCGCACCCTCGTCTCTCCGCCTTTCGCCCGCTGTTTGCGCTACCCTGAGACACCGACATGATCACCGACACGCTGGCGGTCATCCTGGGCGGCGGGCAGGGGCAGCGCCTCTTTCCGCTGACGGCGACGCGGTCGAAGCCGGCGGTGCCCATCGGCGGCAAGTACCGGCTGATCGACGTGCCGGTGAGCCTCTGCCTGCACGCCGAGATCCGCCGCATCTTCGTGCTGACGCAGTTCAATTCGGCGTCGCTCAACCGGCACGTGTCGAACACGTACCGCCTCGACCGCTTCTCCGGCGGCTTCGTCGAGATCCTGGCCGCCGAGCAGACGCCGGACAACCCGCACTGGTACCAGGGCACCGCCGACGCCGTGCGGCAGGCGGTGCGCCACATCACGCAGCACGAGGCGCGCTACTACCTCATCCTGGCCGGCGACCACCTGTACCGGATGAACTACGCCGAACTGCTGGACGCGCACTCGGCCGCCGGCGCCGACATCACGATCGCGGCCCAGCCGGTCGATCCGCAGACGGCGGCCGGGATGGGCGTCTTCCGCTTCGACGCCTCCGGCCGGATCGTGGCGTTCGAGGAGAAGCCGGGGCCCGATCGGCTGACCGCCATCGGGCGCAGCATCCCGGCGGGCGCCTCCTTCGCCGCGCACAGCGAGGCCCAGCCGTTCATGGCGTCGATGGGCGTCTACGTCTTTTCCCGGGCGGTGATGCTCGATCTCCTCGACCGAGAGGCCGGACACGACTTCGGCCGCGAGCTGATTCCCGCGGCGCTCGAGCGGTACCGGGTGAGACCGTTCCTGTACCGCGGCTACTGGGCCGACGTCGGCACGATCGAGTCGTTCTACGAGGCCAACGTGATGCTCGGGGGGCCGGCCGCGCCGTTCCGCTTCTGGGACCCGAGGTACCCGATCTACTCGCACCTGCGGCACCTGCCCGGCTCGCGCCTGACCGACTGCGCCGTGCGCAACTCGGTCGTGGTGGACGGCTCCTACCTCGACCGCTGCCGGATTGAGGAGACGGTCGTCGGCCTGCGCACCCACGTCCGCTCCGGGACCCGCGTCGCCCGCTCGGTGCTCCTCGGCGCCGATTTCTACGAGGAGGGCGACCCGCCCCACGGGGTCCCGAAGCTCGGCATCGGCCGCGACGCCGTCCTCGAACGCGTCATCGTCGACAAGAACGCCCGCATCGGCGACGGCGCCCGCCTGACCAACGAACGCGGCGCGGCGCACGCCGACGGCGACGGCTACTACATCCGCGGCGGGATCATCGTGGTGCCGAAAGGCGGCGTCATCGCGCCGGGAACGGTGGTGTGAGTCGCGCGGAAGGGGGCAAGGGACAAGGGTGCGACGGTGCGAGGTGCGAGGGTGCGACGGTGCGTCCGATGGTGCGAAGTGCGAGGGTGCACCGGACAGTGCGACGGTGCGAGGGTGCGACGGTGCGTCCGATGGTGCGAAGTGCGAGGGTGCACCGGACAGTGCGACGGTGCGAGGGTGCCTTGACCCGCACTCTTCATGAATCGTTCACGCTTCTCGGTGCGCGGTGCTCGGTTCGTGTTCACGTTCGGTTCGCGGTTCGCGGTTCACTGGCCGGAGGTCTCGCCCACAGTATCCATGAACGAAGGGGTCGAGGGGACACGCTCGCGGAGAAACGCGTTCGGAGCAGGCCGTTCCGATCACGAAAAACGCCGCGCAGGCCAGCGCCACGGCGTGGGGATGGGGGCCCCCACGCCATTGCCGCCGACGATACGCCGGAGCGGCGTTGTTCCGGCCTGCGGAGCCGCGTTTTGGAGCGACCGTGTCTCCTCGACCCAGCTCGACGGGGACCGAGGAACGGCAGCACCGAACCGGAACACGAACGGAGAAGGGAGCACTCAGCAGTGTGAACGACGCCTCCGTGCCTCTGTGGCCCGTGATCGACCACAGGCGCAGGCCACGAGCAACGGCGGTGCGAGGTGCGACGCCTATTGGCTCTCTGACACCCCGGGCCGCGACGCGTCGAGCGATCGTTCGATTGCCGCCCGGAGCCGGCCAAGCGTCCCGGGCGAACCGGTGAACAGGCGGTCGGGATACCGCACGTCCGCGATCATCCGCTGGTAGATCGCGTTGCTCTGGTAGAGATTCAACCCGAGGCCCGCCAGGTACTGCAGCCGCAGGTTGCGGTCGGTGTTGATGGAGGCACTCCGCAGCCAGTTCGCCATGTCGGTGCGGCTGCCGGCATAGGTGCCGAACAGCTCCACCGCCGAGTCGATCCCAATCTGCGCGAGGGACCGGCGGATCGGCTCCCCCTCCGGCGAGGCGAGGCGCGCCTCGATCGCGTCGACGTCAATCGGCCCCTCGCCGAGCCGTCCGAAGAGCACCAGATCGTACCCCTGGTTGTTCACCGTGTTGGCGAACACGGCGCCCGCCGGGAACGCCTCGAAGAAGGTGGCAATCTCGCTCTTCACCGCCTCGTCGCTGCTCTCGTAGAGCTGCACGAACAGCGTGACCACCCCGCCCGGGTTCAGGTGCGCCTTGACGACCTCGAAGAACTCCCGCGTGTAGAGCGTCGCCGCCCCTTTCACCCACGGGTCGAGCGGATCCGACGTGATCGCGTCGAACCTCTCCCCGGTCGTCAGCAGGTAGTGCCGCGCGTCGTCGAGGACGATGCGCACCTTCGGGTTCCGGACGACGTCGAAGTTGTGCTCGGAGAAGTAGCGCGAGACGACCTCGGGGACGAGCGGCTCGATTTCGGCGATCGTCTGCTCGCGGACGCGCGGATCGATCGACACCGCTCCGGCGGTCACGCCGGCGCCGCAGCCAATCACCAGCACCCGCGCCGGGCTCGCCGGCACGAGCGTCGTGATGTGGCCGAGCATCCGCTGCAGCCGCATGTCCTGGGGCTCGCTCGACGCCTGGATCTTGCCGGCATTGTGGTAGTTCAGCACGCCTTCCTTGGTCCGCGACACCGCCACGGCGGCGGTGATCCCCTCGCCCACGTACACGATCTCGTTGACGCCGACCCAGGTGGCGGCGAACCGGCCGTACGCCACGAGCAGGCCCGGCAGCGGCGGCACCGCCTGGGCCAGCAGGAACGCCCCCAGGCTCACGCCGGCGGCGAGCAGCCAGAGGCCGCCGGAGGGCGGCGCCTCCCGAGCCCCTGTCGCTGGCGCGACGAGGAGCAGCATGAGGCCGGCGGCGGCGGCGATGCCGATGAACAACTGCTCTGCCGTCTGGCTCCCGACGGTCCCGAGCAGCACCAGGCCGGTCCCCAGCGCGCCGACGATGGCGCCGACGGTGTTGGCGGCGTAGACGCCGCCGACGAGCCGGCCCGGATCGCTCCCGCCGGTCGCCACGGCGCCAAGCGCCAGCGGAAAGCTCGCGCCCCAGAGGAGCGTCGCCGGCAGCATCACCCAGACGGCGCGCATCAGGTCGAGCTGGAAGGTGTAGGCCGGGTCGGTCGAAATCGACGGATTGATCGGCCAGTACGGCAGCGATGCGCCGCTCGCGTAGGCCGCCCACGCCATCGTCGCCGAGAGCAGGAGTTGGCACCAGGCGAGCGCGACACGCGGCGCCCGCAGCCGCCGCGCCAGCTCCGCGCCGACACCGCTGCCAATGCCCAGCCCGACGAGGAAGACGGCAAGAATGAGCGAGAAGGCGTAGGTGGTCGCGCCGAACAGGAGCGACAGCACCCGCGTCCAGACCACTTCGGCGCCAAGCGCCGTCAGCCCCGACAGCCCGATCGCCACGTAGACCAGGCGGGCGTCGGCGCTCCTTTCGACAACCGGCGCCGCAGCCGGCGCAACCGGCGCGTACGGCGTGACCCGCGCGATGGCGAGCGCGGAGGCCGCCACCACGGCGTTGACGGCCACGGCGACGTAGGTCGCCGTCGGCATGTCGAAGACGCGCAGCAGGTAGAAGCCGGCCAGGACGCTGCCGAGCACCGCCCCGGCGAGATTGCCGCCGTAGAAATAGCCGAGCCACGAGACTCCGCTCGGCGTCGCCTCGACAAAGCGCGCAATGGCCGGCAGCGTCGCGCCCATGAGGATCGTCGGCGGCAGCAGACAGACACCCGCCACGACGGCGCGCAGGACGAGGCTGGCCTGGCCGGTGCCCGCAACCGCCGTGTACACGCCGCCGGCGAACGGGACGAGGACGAGCGCCCCGAGGCCGCAGGCGCCGATGCCGAGCTCGAGCGCGGCGTACACCCGCAGCGGATGCGGGCGCGTGCCGATGACGCGCGGCAGCAGCAGGCTGCCGAGGCACATCCCGCCCATGAAGGTGCCGAGCAGGATGCCGAGCGACACGGCGGAGGAGCCGACCGAGAGCTGCAGCAACTGCAGCCAGACGACCTCGTAGATCAGCGCGGCGCCGCCCGATCCGACGAAGAGGAAGAGCAGCGCGGGAAGCCAGCTCATGCGTCGGCGAATATACCCCATCATAGGACGGTGCGAGGGTGCGACGGTGCGAGGGTGCGACGGTGCGAGGGTGCGACGGTGCGTCCGACGGTGCGAGGGTGCGTCCGATGGTGCGACGGTACGAAGGTGCCTCGGACCGTGCGACGGTGCGACAGTGCCATGAAGGTGCGCACCCCGGGCCGCGCGGGTCTGCCAGATTCAGGCGCCCGCCAGGACACGAGAAGTCCTCTGTGCCTCGGTGCCTCTGTGGTTCGTGATCGAGATCAGGCGTAGGCCGAGGGATGGTGCGACGGTGCGTCCGACGGTGCGAGGGTGCGAGGGTGCGTCCGACGGTGCGACGGTGCGAAGGTGCGACCGTGCGACGTGCGAGGGTGCCATGAAGGCGCGCACCCCGGGCCGCGCGGGTCTGCCAGATTCAGGCGCCCGCCAGGACACGAGAAGTCCTCTGTGCCTCGGTGTCTCTGTGGTTCGTGATCGAGATCAGGCGTAGGCCGAGGGATGGTGCGAGGGTGCGAGGGTGCGTCCGATGGTGCGACGGTGCGACGGTGCCTCGGACCGTGCTACGGTGCGAAGTACGCTGGTGCAATGGTGCACCAGAACCGTCCTACCGTCGGACGCACCGTCGCACCGTCGCACCGTCGCACCATCCGTCGCACCGTCGCACCTCGCACCGTCGGACGCACCATCGCACCATCGCACCCTCGCACCGTCGCACCCTCGCATTGTCTACCTCCCCGTCCTCAGTCGTTTGTCCACGATCTCGAACCGTCTCGGAAACTGCGCGGCGAGGCGCTCGCTGTGGGTGACGACGATCAGGATGTTCTGCTGGCGCCGGTGCAGATCGAGCAGCAGCGCGGCAATCGACGAGGCGGTCCGCTGATCGAGGTTCCCGGTGGGCTCGTCGCAGAGGACCAGGCGCGGCTGGCCCACGAGCGCCCGGGCGATGGCGACGCGCTGCTTCTCGCCCCCCGAGAGCGCCGCCGGACGATGATCGACCCGATCGGCCAGCCCCACCTGCTCGATGAGCGTCCGCGCGCGCGCCATGTCCTCGTCCGGCGCGCCGCGTCCGACCAGCGTCGGCACCAGCACGTTTTCGAGCACCGAGCACTGCGGCAGCAGGCAGTGGTCCTGGAACACGAAGCCAATCGAGGCGTTCCGAAAGGCGGCGGCCTGGTCCGCGTCGAGGGCGAACGGGTCGCGCCCGTCGAGCCTCACCGTCCCGGACGAGGGCGGATCGAGCGCGCCGAGGATGCACAGCAGCGACGTCTTTCCGCTCCCGGACGGACCGGTGATCGCCGCCGCCTCGCCGGGCGAGAGCGCGAAGGTCACCTCCGACAGCACCTCGAGCGGGCCGCGCGGCGTCGCGTACTGCTTGCTAACCCGGGACACCTGCAGCATGACGCCCCTGCTCCCTCGTCCCTCGTCCCCCGGCCCCGTTGCCCCCGACGACTTCGCCATACCCCTCGAGCAGCCGGTCGGCGGAGTGGGCGATCGTGTAGGCGGCGCGCACGCCGGCGACGGCGCGCTCCGCCAGCGTCGCCCGCAGGGCCGGCGCGGTGGCCATCTGGAAGAGGCCGTCGGCCAGCGCGTCGGGACTATCGGCGTCGACGAGCAGACCACCGCCGGTGCGCTCGACCATCTCGGTGAAGGCGCCGCGGCGCGGCTGGACCACCGGCACGCCGCTCGCCATCGCCTCGAGCACGAACATCCCTTTCGGCTCGTCATAGGTGGCCGGCACCGACAGCACGTCGAGACCGCGAAGGAACGCGAGCTTCCCCTGGCGGTCGACCTCGCCGCGATACGTGAACTCGTGGCCCAGGCCGGCCGTCCCGAGCCTCCGCCGCACGTCATCCAAGTACGGCTGGCTGGCGCGCGCCAGGTAGCCGGCCGCCTCCAGCCGCATCGGCCTCCCGCTCGTCCGGCGGCGCAGCCGGATGTACGCCTCGGCCAGCACGTGCAGCCCCTTCTCGGGCGCCACCCGGGCGAAGTACCCGACGGTGAATGCGGGATCCGAGGATCCCTGTTCGAGGTCTCGCCGCGTGTACCCGTCGAGAGAAATCCCCAGCGGCACCACGGAGATCTGTGACGGCGGAATCTCGAGATACGACGACATGAAGCGCGCGCAGTGGTCGCTGACCGCCTCGAACCGGTCGATCGCCGGCACCTGCCGGCGGATGAGCGCCAGCGCCCGCTCGCGGTACGGCGGCAGCAGGCCGTCGAGGAACAGCTCTTCCCCCTGCAGCGTGCAGCAGACCGGACGGCCGAACACGCGCCTGAGCGGCGTGGCCAGCGCGATGAGCAGCGAGTTCGGCAGGTCGATGACGTCGGGCGGCGGCTCGCCGCCGGTCCACTCCACGAGCTTCTCGAACTCCTTGCGCAGCACGCCGTGCTCGCCCTGGAGCATCGAGATCGTCAGATCGCCCAGCAGGCGCGCGTCGGTGGAGACGGCGCGCCCGGCGACGGCGCGGATCACCCGCGGCGAGTCCCAGAGCCGATCGAGCAGTCGCGGCGTCTTCCGGAAGAGCGGCACGTGCTGCTGGAGGTAGACGCTGATGCCGCCGAAGAGCACCCGGTCGCGGCTGACGTTCGGCTCGTCCGGCCGCGTCGGCGTGTACACCGGCACGAGCGTCACCTCGTGCCCCCGCCGGAGCAGCTCCCGGGCGAGCGCGTTGTCGCGGGTGCAGCTCCCGCAGTACATCCCCGCGGCGCCCGCCGTGATCTGCAGGATGCGCATGGGGCTATCTCAGCGGTGGCACGAGGCGCCGCGTGTCCGGAGCTACTCCGAAGTTCATTTGGGTCGAGGACTGGCGCGGCGGGTCCTGTCGCCGGGTTGCCCCAGCCGTCCTCGGCGCCAAAGACCTGGTCACGGATGAGGCGCCTGCGCGGCGGCTGGGGCGGCCCCACCCGGCGCCACCCGCTCGCGCCCCGCGGGGGGAACGACGGGGCGATCTCGGAAGCCCGGATCTCACGCGGGTTGCCATTTCTCAGCGGGGCCCCTCCCAGCCACACTGACGTGCGGATCGCAGCGTCAGTCCCGCTGAACAATGCGCAACCCAAGCGAGCTCCGGAGCTGGACCGCAGTCAGCGCACGCGCGAGGCGAGCCTCCGCCGTGGCACCCGCAGACAGGCGCCGCGACGCGCCGAGGCGCGATTACGCAGGGCATGCCACGCCTCGCAGCGGAGGACTCACGCGAGCGGCGCGCTCTGGAACGCCCGCGCCCGGAACAGGAAGTCGACGATGTTCCCTTCGTGCGGCTGGAGCCAGTTGAGCTGGGTAGTCGGCACCGGGCCCAGGTTCAGGCGATCGATGTGCACCGCGTCGAGGAGCTGCCGCCGGAACTCCTCCTGGCACGTGATCGCCGTGCACACCAGCGTCGGGCCAATCGCCTCGAGCATCTTCGCCTGGGGGCACTCGACGACCGTCACGAACGGAAACATGTACTCCTGCGTGGCGACGGCGGCACCTGGCGACGAGGCGTGGAGGACCGTCGGCAGCAGGTAGGCGGCGCGCCCCTCGGTCACCAGACGGCTCCCCTCGCGGTGGGCCGCCGTGAGGTCGGTCACGCCGGGCGCCTGCGTATCGCGATCGATTGCCGCCGAGATCGCCTCGGCGACCCCGGGCACCGTGAAGGCCGCCAGCGCCGCCTCCGGGTGCTCCGGCGGGAGCGGCCGCACCCCGGCCAGGCGCCGGGCGATGGCGTCGGCGATCGCCTTGGTGTGCCGGCTCGCCCAGATCCCGGAGCAGTTGATGCAGCTCCGGCCGCTGTTGGCGAAGACGCTCTCGACCATCACGTCGAGATGGCGCTCCCAGTCGTCCACCTGGTCGTCGCCGATCAGGATCTTCGAGAACCCCGGCCCGTGCGCCTGCACGCGCGGGTTGCCGCGGTAGCGGTCGACGGTCGCCTGCCCGCCAAAGACGAGGCTGCGCGGGCAACTGTCGACGACCGCCGCGCCCACCTCGGCCTGGCCCGGATAGATCGCGATCGCCTCGCGCGGAATGCCCGCCTCGAAGAAGGCCGCCGCCATCCGGTAGGGCGTCCACGGCTCCTGCGGGCCCGGCTTGAGCACGAGACCGACCTGCAGCGGGACGATCGGCATCCAGAGCGTGTGGACGCCCGGCGAGTTCGACGGCAGCACGAGCCCGAGCACCGGACTCTGCGCCTGGTAGCTCACCGGCACCTGCCGCTCCTCGCCGTGCCCGCGCGTCAGCACGTCGAAGTCGAGCCCCCGGGTGAGCGCGGTGAGAATGCGCCGCATCTCGGCCAGCACGAAGGCGTTCTTCTTCATGTTGGCGCGGCACATCCGCTCGGGCAGCCCCGTGCTCGCCGACTGGGCGTGGACGAACGCGTCGGGCGACTGGGTGCGGTCGCCCATCGGGAGCGTCGCGTGCATGTACAGCTCGCCGGCCCGGCCGGCGCGCGCGATGAGTTCGTCGATCGGGATGGCGCAGAGCGCCGCCCGCGCCCGCGCCGCCTTCCGCAGGTCGCGCTGGATGAGGCCGCCGCTCGCGCGGCTCACCCGGGCGATCGGCTCGCCGGTGGCGAAGTGCACCACCTCGTCGGCCTCGAGGCTCTCATACGGCTCGCCCCAGCGAAGGACGGGAAGCGTAAGCATCGGAGAATTCACGCGCTCCCGACGGAACACCGAGGCACCGAGGCACCGAGACCACGTCGATGGATCGTTCTCGGCGTCTCAGTGTCTCGGTGTTCCGTGAGGGAGGACCACAGCATCAATAGACCCCGACGGTGGTCGTGGCCGCAAACGCGTGGTACGGCCGCACGCCGCTCACCCCGTCCCACGGGTACTGCTCGCAAGGCGGCTCGCGCTCCCCTTCGTCGCGCTCGAGGAAGCCCGGCATGAAGAACTCCTTCGTCAGCGTCGTCAGCCGGACGCGCCCGGCGCCGCCGTACTCGACGAGGCGGTCCGGGTCGTCGAAGCCGACCACCTCGATGACCGCCCGCGGCTGGGGCGCGTAGTAGGTGATCTTGTAGAGGTTGTGCGGCCCCGACGGCGCGCTCCCGGCCAGGCCCATGAGCGTGTTGCCGTAGGTCGGCGTCATGTAGGCGCCGTCGAGCAGCTCCTCGTGGGCGAACCGGTTCCACTGCGGCGTGAACTCGGTGCCCCCCGAGAAGATGCCCGTGATCCCTGCCTTGCGGATCGTCGTCCCCATCGACTCGAGCCGCAGGGCGAGCGCCTCGAGCAGCTTGGGCGTGGTGAACAGACAGCGGATGTCGTGGTTGGCCGAGAGCGTCGTGACCGCCTGGTCGATGACGTGGTCCTTGTAGGCCTGCAGCTGCTCGGACCATCCCTTCTGAATCAGCTTGATGACCCAGCGCGGATCCAGATCGACCGAGAAGCAGATGCCGCCGCGGTACTGCGCGAGATGCTCCACCGCCAGCCGCAGCCGGCGCGGCCCCGAGGGGCCGAGCATCAGCCAGTTCGCCCCCCTGGGGAAGTGCTCGTCGGGGAGCGTCGCGCTGAACAGCTCGTAGTCCACCCGGAAGTCGTCCACGTTGATGCGCGTCTTCGGGATGCCGGTCGTGCCGCCCGTCTCGAACACGAAGACCGGCTTGCCGGCGAGCCCGCGCGGCACAAAGCGCTCGACGGGGCCGCCGCGCAGCCACGCGTCCTCGAACTGGCCGAACCGGCGCAGATCGCCGAACCCCGCGATCTCCCGCCGCGGATCCCACCCGAGCGTCCGCGCCCGTTCGAGCCAGAACCGGCAGCCGCTGGCGGGATCGAAATGCCAGTCGACCACTTCGCGAACCCACGCGTCGAGCCCGGCGCGCGCCTGCGCGACCCGTTCGATCGGCGCCACCGGCGGTGATGGGTAAACCTGCATGCGTTGCGACACGTAGTATAGTCGCACGCCATGTCTTCGAGGCACTCGTGACGATCGCGCAACCCCGCGCCGCGGCGCCGCCGCTCACGCCGATCCAGTGGCTCATCTGCGGCATCGCGGCGCTCGGCTTCGCGTTCGACTCCTACGAGCTGCTGATGCTGCCGCTCATCGTCCGGCCCGCGCTCGCCGATCTGCTCGCGGTGGCGCCCAACAGCCCCGAGGTCAACGCGTGGGTCGGCACGCTGCAGTACATTCCGGCGGTGGCCGGCGGCGGCTTCGGGCTGCTCGGCGGCTACCTCACCGATCTGTTCGGCCGCCGGCGCGTGCTCGTCTGGAGCATCCTGCTCTACGGCTTTTCCGCGATGGCCGCCGGCTACGCCACCTCGGTGCAGTGGCTGCTATTCTGGCGCTGCTGCACGTTCATCGGCGTCTGCGTGGAGTTTGTCGCCGCCGTCGCCTGGCTCTCGGAGCTCTTCCCCGATCCCCGGCAGCGCGAGCACGTCGTCGGCTACACGCAGGCGTTCGGCTCGGTTGGCGGCCTCATGGCGACCGGCGCCTACTACCTCATCGTCACCAACGCCGAGTCGCTGCCGATCGTGCGGGGCGGCCACGAGGCGTGGCGCTACACGCTCATCTCGGGCCTGATTCCCGCCATCCCGCTCATCCTGATTCGGCCGTTCCTCCCCGAGTCGCCCACGTGGCGGCAGAAGAAGCTCGCCGGCACGCTGCGGCGCCCGAGCTTCGCGGCGCTCTTCGCGCCCGAGTTCCGCCGCACGACGATCGTCACCACCGTCATGATGGCGTGCGGCTATGCGGCCGCCTTCGGCGCCATCCAGCAGATGCCGCGCATCGTGCCCGGCCTCGCCGAGCTGCAGCAGCTGCCGCGCGTCGCCCAGGAGCAGACGATCAGCGGTGTGCAGTCGTTCCAGGAGTTCGGCGGCCTCGCCGGGCGGATCCTGCTCGCGTACCTCGCCGCGATCATCGTCGGGCGGCGCCGGCTGCTCTGGGCGTTCCAGATCCCGGGGTTGATCTGTCTGCCCCTCGTCTTCCTGTTGACGCCGACCGTCGGGTTGCCGCTCGCGCAGTGGGGGATCTTCCTCGTCGGCATGGCGACGATCTCCCAGTTCAGCTTCTGGGGGAACTACCTGCCCCGCGTCTACCCGACGCACCTGCGCGGCACCGGCGAGAGCTTCGCGGCCAACGTCGGCGGCCGGATGCTCGGGACGATGGCGGCGCTCGTCACGGTCAACCTCGTGGCCTCGATGCCCGGCGCCTCGCTCCCCGAACGGCTCGCCTACGCCTCGGCGCTCGTCGGCACCACCGCCTACGTCATCGGAGTGGTGGCGAGCCGCTGGCTGCCCGAGCCGGAACGGGCGGAGCTGCCGGACTAGACGCGCCGGACAGTACGAAGGTGCGACGGTGCGAGGTGCGACGGTGCGAGGGTGCGTCCGACGGTGCGACGGTGCGACGGTGCCTCGGACAGTGCGGTGGTGCGACGGTGCGAGGATGCCTTGACCCGCACTCTTCATGAATCAGTCGTTCACGCTTCTCGGTGCACGGTGCTTGGTTCGTGTTCACGTTCCCTCGACCCGGCTCGAAGGGGAACGGCGAACGGCAGCACCGAACCGGAACCCGAACGGAGAAGGGAGAACCCAGCAGTGTGAACGACGCGTTCGTGAATAATCGAGGTTAGAGAAATCCTCGGTGCCTCGGTGTCTCGGTGGTTCGTGATCGAGGGGGCAGCAGATTGTGCCACCGGCGCACCGGCCTGGCGGTGGCACAAACGTCGTACTCGGCGAGCGAATGGGGCGTTTGGCGTGGACTGTGCCCTGGCGCACCGTGTGCATCGCGGACCGGCATGGCCGGGGCGACACACTTTCGCGAACTGACCTGCTGGCAACTGGCGCACGAGCTGAAACTCGCCGTCTACCGCGTGGCGGACTCGCCGATGGTCCGAGGGGACGTGCGGTTCCGGGAGCAATTGATGCACGCCGCCGCGTCGGGCCCGCGCAATATCGCGGAGGGATTCGGCCGGCGCACCCACCGCGACTTCGCCCAGTTCCTCGATGTCGCCCGGGGGTCACTGATGGAATGCCAGAACCACCTGCAGGACGCCGTCGATCGGCAGTATCTCGACCCGGCCGACTTCGGGAGACTCGAGTCGCTGGCTCAGCGCGCCTGCGGCGCCGTGGCGCGGCTGCAGAAATATCTCCGAGGTCCACATCCGCAGTGATCAGAGCCCGCGAGGAACAGCGCCTGGCCGACGAAGGCATGGCTGAAGACGCGGCCGGATGGCCCGAGTACTGAGAGGCGAGATTCGCTGGGCTGAACTCAATCCGGCTCGCGGCCGTGAGCAGGCCGGCCGACGTCCCGTTCTGGTCCTCAGCCACGACGTGTTCAACGAACGCTCCGGCACGGTGATCGCCGTTGCGCTCACGAGCCAGGCAGCCCCGAGCGGGCTTCCCGCTGACACTCGAAAGCGCAGCCCCGGGTCTACCAAGACGTTCGTGGATCAAGATCACTCAGATCCGAACACTGTCGATCGATCGGATCGGCGCCCGCCTCAGTCGGGCCTCCGATGAGGAGGTCGCTCGAGTCGTCGACGGCCTGAACGAAATCCTGGGATGAGCCGGTCGAGGGGCGGGCCACCGTCGCGCCCTCGCACCTCGCACTCTCGCACCCGTGGCCGGCGCCTATGCTCGATCACGAACCACCGAGACACCGAGGCACAGAGAGCTTCCTCTTGTCGTCGGCGCGTGATGCGGGGCAGGCCCGCGCGGCTCGGGTCGCACATCTCCAAGACACCGTCGCACCGTCGCACCCTCCGGGGCACCGTCGCACCCTCGCACCCTCGGACGCACCCTCGCACCGTCGCACCTCGCACCGTCGCACCCTCCGGGGGCACCGTCGCACCATCGCACCCTCGGACGCACCCTCGCACCG